>JACXTT010000109.1_pt1 | contig 121453 bp, 113 predicted proteins | sample 9270951 | NCBI WGS metagenome assembly JACXTT01 (sample SAMN15532306, study PRJNA645909) | rock metagenome | isolation source: weathered quartz diorite | place: Puerto Rico | collected 2017-06-21 | reverse complement strand
TCAAGCAAAGACGGAAGCAAAGACTCGAACGGTCGTGACGGTGGAAAAACCGGTGGTCGCGATAGTTCAAGCAAAGACGGAAGCAAAGACTCGAACGGTCGTGACGGTGGAAAAACCGGCGGTCGCGATAGTTCAAGCAAAGACGGAAGCAAAGACTCGAACGGTCGTGACGGTGGAAAAACCGGTGGTCGTGACAGCTCAAGCAAGGACGGTAGCAAAGACCATGGACGTGATGGTGGTAAAGCCGGCGGTCGTGATGGTGGCCGTGATAGCTCAAGCAAAGATGGTAGCAAAGACATGAACGGTCGCGACGGTGGAAGCCGAGACGGTAGCCGTGATAATGGTAAAGACTCCGGTAAAGACGGTGGTAAAGACCATGGACGTGAAGGCGGCGGTCGTGACAATGGTAAAGACGCTGGCAAAGACAGTGGTAAGGACCATGGACGTGACGGTGGAAGCCGAGACGGTAGCCGTGATAATGGTAAAGACTCTGGCAAAGACAGTGGCAAAGACCATGGACGTGATAGTGGTAAGGACTCTGGCAAAGACCATGGACGTGATAGTGGTAAGGACTCTGGCAAAGACCATGGACGTGATAGTGGTAAGGACTCTGGCAAAGACAGTGGCAAAGACCATGGACGTGATAGTGGCAAAGACTCTGGTAAAGACGGAGGCAAAGACCACGATCGTGACGGTGGTAAAGACCATGGTAAAGATGGTGAAAAAGAAGGCGGCAAGGACCGCGGCAAAGACCATGGTAAAGACGGTGAAAAAGAAGGCGGTAAGGACCGCGGCAAAGACCATGGTAAAGATGGTGAAAAAGAAGGCGGTAAGGACCGCGGCAAAGACCATGGTAAAGACGGCGAAAAAGAAGGTGGTAAAGACCACGGTAAAGACGAAGGAAAAACTACCGGCGGAAATACCGAAGGAAGCAGCACTACGGGTGGAACTAGCACGACAGGCGGTTCAAGTACGACTGGTGGCAGCAGCACAACGGGTACAACTGAAGGTGGTAGCAGCACAACTGGAGGCGAGAAAAAACATCTTCGTCACAAGTTGGAACCTCTGTTCCATCTGGCCTTCGACTGTGGTTCTTACATTGTCAACTTGACTCCTCAATTGACATTACCTCAGCCAAAATCAGCAGAGATTTTTGCATATGCTCCGAAAGCAGCAAGTGCGACGGATACTTTGGTGGTCGGCGACTATCGTGATGGTTTCCAAAAAACTGTTTACGGTTCAGTTGAAGTGGGTTTAGGCGTACAGCTTAAATTCTGGTTCGAAAATGCAGCTGGAATTGCAAATCAGTTCTGGGCTTATGTGGGTGTATTGCCAATTGTTGGTAAAGACACAACTTCAACTCGTTTCGTAAGCACGTTACCTAAAGCTTATGATATCGGTGGAAGAAACCAAGTTCCTGAATCTGCGACAGATCTGAACTCTTGGGATCCAGGCGACAGCATCACTTACGTTTCTCGCGGGGGAATTATCTTCATGGGAAGTGCAGGGGTAGGACCTGTTGGCGTGGGTGCAAGCAGATTGGCATCTGGTATTTGGGAAACATATGTTGAAAAAATTGGAAGTAACAAAGCCTATGTGAAAATCACAAATGGACGTTTGGACAACCTTTCAGCATTCTTGAGTGCTTCGATTGTGACTCTTTCAACAAGCTATTTCAAATCATCGGATGATGGTTTCTCTTACTTGTTCGACTTGAGCACAGACACTGGTCGCAAAGCATATGAAGATATGATTCGCGGTAACGTGATCGCATCTGATGTGTTGGCGAAGGCAAAACCAAGAAATCTAGTAGAGAACGCTCCAGTAGTGAAAGTGGAAACTTTCAGAAGCGTATCTACAGGTACGACTGTAAGCCGAGCATTTAGAATTCCAATTATTTGGGATAAAACGTACAGCAAAGGTCACGTGCAATCATTCACTTCGTCTGACTTGCATATCGATCGCAACACAGCTCGTGTTCACTACGGTATTTTCACAACTTCAGAAAATTCAAGCTTCTGGTTCAAACATAAAGAAAAAGACTTTATGTTCTATGGTGCAAGATACTCTATTGAAAATTGGGATACGAAGTCTCGTACAGACAGTATGTTCGGTAGTTACGGATATGCATTCCGTCACGAGAAGAGTAACTCAAGCCGTCTTCAAGCTGGTATTCAAGACCTTATCGACAAAACAGGTCTACAAGCTTTGATGGTTAAAATTCCTTATGATGGCGATCTTGGTTATACAGGGCTAGAGTTCAACGTTATGTTCAGTGAAGCAAATACGGTACGTATGATGAATATGGCTCGTACAATGAGTGAAGGCGCTTTTGTTAAGCAAATTTCTTCACTTGCTGATACATATCTAATGGAATCTAAAGCAACAATGGCTATGTGTCCTGCTGTCGCTCAGAATAAAGAACTTAGCGCGCAGCAAGCTGACGTTGAATGCACATATACTGTGAAAGCCGCAACGTCAGAAGGTGCAAGCAAAATGTATGCTGCTCTTCGCCGAATGGCTGCGACAGTTAATACAGACCCTCGCGCGTTCTCTGCCGCATACGGTTCGTTCGGTGAAGGTATGAGTGAAAGTCCATTTACATTCAGAGCTGCAATGAGTCTTGCAGGTCAGGGTGTGAAGATCGAATACCTCATCGAAGGTACAAAATTGTCAATGTACTACAGACAATGGATGACGGATGCGTCAGGTCGTTGGGTTGTTGTGACAGAGCCAAGCAAGAAAGGACTTCCGTTCAAACCAGAACTTCGTCACACACGTGTACGAGGAATCGTGATCGGAAACAATCCTGGGGATATTATGAATCCAAACTTCACGCCGGTATATTAATCAGCTTATTAATTTAAGTATTAATATCGAATGTTGAAGTAAACAGCCGCTGACCGAAAGGTTCGCGGCTGTTTTATTTTTCAAAGGCCGTAATCAAAAACAGCAGATTCACTCATAAGTTCGCCCAAAGACAGAGCGAGTTGACGAGCATGACTTTCCCAATCCTCCGGGCTGCCTTTACTGAGCTTGCCGACCAAAGCTTGGAATGCTGTCAATTTGGTATTGAAGCTAGGACTTGCCGCTTTCGCAGCAGAGCAGTTTTTTAGGTATTCCATGACGATGGGTAAGGATTGTTCTTTTTCAAAAGCTCTTAGCATATCCAAAGAGAGAACATTCGTTGTGCCTTCCCAAATCGAGAATACTTGAGCGTCACGCAAAAGACGGGGAAGCCCTGTATCTTCGACATATCCGGCTCCACCAAACATCTCGACAACTTCGCTAGAGATCGTGATCGATTTTTTTGCCGTGAAGAGTTTTAAAACCGGAGTCAGCGTGCGCAACAAAGTTCTTTCGGATGCAGAAATTTCTCCGACCTCTTCTTTACCTAACAAGTAAGCCACGAAAAAACTAAATGCAAAGCAATGACGGAAATCATCTTCAAGCCAGCGCAATGTTTCGCGGTGAAGAGGATGGTCGATTAACAATTTGCCGAATGCTTTGCGTTTTTTTGAATAACTTTGTGCAAGATCCAAAGCGCGACGCATGTGTCCTACCGCGCACATGGAATTGTAGATGCGTGTGATATTAAGAACACTGGCGATGCGCTTAACGCCTTCACCTTCTCCGCCAATCATGCGAGCCGGTGTTCCTTGAAGGCTTAGTTCTGCGGTTGGCAGAGCCTTGGTTCCCAACTTGTCCTTGAGTCGATGAATTTGGATGTCGTTCAATTGGCCTTGGTTATTACGAAGTTCTAAATAGAACAAACTTAAGCCACGTGATCCAGCGGGTGCGCCGACAGGGCGAGCAAGAGTCAATGCCATCTGCGACGTCGTCGCTGATGTGAACCACTTGGTTCCGTGCAAGGTGTGAGTTGCTCCAAAGGAACTTTTTCCTTCAAAAGGTTGAGCATCCGTAGAGGTTCCACTGACATCAGAGCCGCCGGTTCTTTCGGTCATCCACTGACCCGCAGTCCAAAAAGTTGCGGGATCTTTGGAAAGTAAATGAGGCATCCCGCGAGCTTTTAGCTCCGGGGTTCCATATAATTCTAGAGCACGGGCGGCACCATCGGTCATCGCCAGTGGGCAAGAGAAGATTGCGGAACTTGGAGAGTACAAGTAAAGCAAAGCCATTTGGTAAACTCGCGAGAAAGCGCCGAAGCGACGTTCATAGGCCGTGGCGACAATTCCTTCTTCTGCGGCAACTTTTTCTAATTGCTTCCAGCCATTTGAAACTTTGATGTCGTCAATACGGCGACCCCAAGGATCAAAAGGAACGTGCACTGGAAGTTGAGACTCAGCCTCTTGAGCCCAGGCAAGCATGTCCGTCGCGGCTCTTTGACCGAGATGGGCAAGGTGGGGGAGTGCGTCCCTTTGGCAGTCGGAAGGAAGCACTTTTGTTAAAAACTTCTTCAGGTTTTCGTCAGATTCGAATGTGTTCGTAAGGCTTGGGCCTTCTTGATAAAAGTTTTTCATGGTCCTAGTGTAGGACTCTGCAGAGGGTGGGACAAGAATATGTCATTCGACTCGTCTTTTTTTCTAGAAAACTCTTGCTCATCTGTAATTGAATCCATATAAGAGCCCCTCATTAAAAGGGGGCGCAGTGTTTCGTTTGTTGTTCGCAGCGAGTTTAGTTGCTTTGGTATCCTGTACACCGAAAAGATCAGGTTTGGTTGAAAACAGCCCCAGTGCCTCGATTATAAATGGCCAAGACGTTAAGGAAGGCGCTCCGATCACGTCCAGTGTTGTGGCTTTGTTGGATACAAAAGAGAACTATCTTTGCACAGGCTCTTTGATCGCTCCAAATATCATTTTGACGGCGGCTCATTGCATGCCCAATCGTGCTTCTGACCTTAAAGTGATCTTCGCCAATGACGTCGATGACGTGACAAACTCTTTAGAACCAGACGTCCGTCAAGCTCATGTATTAAGTGTGACGGATTTCAAAGCCAATCCTAAGTATAAACCAAACTCAGGTATTCAGGTGGATACTGGTGACATCGCTCTTGTCAAATTCAAAGGGCAGCCACCTGAAGGTTATAAGCCAGCTACATTCTTGCCAGACCAAAAGGTTTTGCAAAGAGGTGCTATGGTGACTGTTGCCGGTTATGGAGTTAATCACGTTGAAACGACCGTGATTGATCCAAAGAAGTACCGCGGCAATATTGATGATGCGATTGATTCGGGCGAAGTGGTTTGTGACGAACCTAAACGCAATTGTATGTCAGTTGAAATGACGGGTGACGGGATTCTTCGTCAAGGACAAGCTCCTATCTCGTCTGTTCAAGAAACTGAAGTGCGTTTGGATGAACGCAAAGCGGGAACTTGCAGCGGTGACTCCGGTGGGCCGGCATATATCGAAACGAACGGTCAGTTCTTCTTGTTTGGTATTACAAGCCGTGGCAGCGCACTTTGCGACTCTACGGGTGTTTATACAAATGCTTTGGAATACAAGCAGTGGATTGTCGATACTATTAAAGTTTTGCGCTAGTTCCATAATGATTAAATCTGAGCAAAGTGCATTGCTCAGATAAAAAGATAGCTGTTTTGACTCCCATAGCTTGCTGACATACGAACGTCTTCTGAATTAACAACAGAAGACGTTCAAAAATAACGTCTTCTCTCACAAAAAAATGGAGACGTTATGAAATTAGCACCGCACTTCTTAGTTACCTCTGCATTGATCCTTTCTTGTTCATTGTCCCACGCTTCCTTGTTAAAACTTGAAAAAGGCACGCGCTCTGTTGAGGGCATCAATATTTCTAAATCTGCAACGGCAACCGTTGGCGATCAATCTGTTCATTTGGGAACAGTGGGTGCAGGACTTCGCTGGAAGAAGGTTCTTTTTACGAAAGTAAAAGTCTATGTTGCCCAGTTGATGGTGGAAAGTCCGGAGCGTTTTATTAAAAAAGACAAAGAGGCTTTGAAGTCTTTAGATGACAGCAATAATGTGGCGATTCAAATGACCTTCCTTCGCACGGTGGATGCGCCGACTGTGCAAAGTTCTTTCCGTGATGCTTTGTCTATCAATAAAGTGGACCTTAATAGTGACGCCGTTAAAGCCTTTTTGAGTGCTGTGAAAAACGGTGGCGATGCTACTTCTGGTAACAGCTTAACGATCTTAATCCAAAAGCATAGCGATGGATCAGAGACTTTGGTTTATGAAGACTCTGCGGGCAAACAGACTCAAGTGAAAAGTGAAAAAGGTTTGACTCAAAAAATCTTAGCTATTTGGTTGGGCGTTCCTTCTGATGACGGCGTAGCTTCTTGCAAGTCGGATCTTCTTTCTAATAACTAGGAGTCTCAAATGAATCGCCTTCTTAATTTTGTGAAGCCCCTGTTGGCGGCTTCACTGTGCTTATCTTTAACGGCTTGTGACGCTATTGACGCTATGAATGCGACCAAAGAGGTCCCCGAAAAAATGGATCAAACCAACAGTCGCATGAGCAATATGTTGGAAGAGATGAAGAAGACTACTGCCGGAGTCCATGATCAAAGTTTGCTGATTCCGATGGAGAATATTTTGAAAGAAGAGAATCACGATTCTCTTTCACCGGTGCCATTTAAATTGATGCCCTATGGGAAGAAGTTTGCGGAAGCAGCCACGGCGCAAGAGCTGACTGACTTGACTTATCTATGGTTGAAAGAAGTGGACGAATCTTTGCCGGCAAAAGATATTGATGAATCCACCGGTGCTGAACTTCCTTACACGCGAAGACAAGTTGCCAAAATTAACAACGAGAAAGTTGCCAGGCTTGTCGCCTTGCAAGTGATCGCGGGCTTTACGCCTCAGTCCACTGTTGAGGAGATCGTTCGCATGAATGTGGTGGGTCAGTCTGATGAGGGCAGTCGTCGTTTTGAAGACACAGCCTTGGCATTTCTGATGCTAAGAACGATGTTTATTCGGGATGTTCTTTTACAGGAAAGTCTTTTGGCGTCACCGTTGGACAATGTTGGGAAAGTTGAAGAGGCGACGAAGTATGCTCGTCAGATCGACTTCATCGCCAGACTTCGCTTTGCAAACAGAATCAATTTCAAATCCAGAGGACTGATTGGAGATAATGGACAGCAACTTCCATCTGATGAGCAACCTCAAGAGCAATTGAGTAAGGACGTTGCCGCCAAACTATGGCGCAGTATTTTTGAAAAGGCGCAAGCCGATCTGCGCGTTGTACAACGAGAGGTTGGCAACAATAGCGAAGAAGATAAGAAGATCTATGAGCAAGAAAAAATCAGAGCTGCACAGGGACTCAAAACCTTGCAGAACTATGTACGATCTTGGGAGACAACTCTCCAATAGTCCGCAAAGAGGCCTGATCGGCCTCTCGTATTTTGCAGGGCAATAAATCCTTCGGTCTGCTGCGCTTTGAATACTATCTTTTGTGAAAGAGCACAGATAGTATTGCAGCAGCGGAAGGATTCATATGCAAACCATTCAAAAACCACTTTCTCAATATGTTAAAGATGCTCTGATTCCGGTGGCAGGGATTTTATGTCTCACGCCTTACATCTCTTCAGCGGTGGCTTTGATCTTGGGAATTCTTATTGCTGTTATTTTTGGAAACCCCTATATCGCTCGCACAAGAAAACTGACATCGACATTATTAAGTCTTTCGGTGATGGGCTTGGGCGCCGGTATGGACCTGGGAGTTGTTGGCAAGGTGGGCTTGGCCGGAATCGGTTATACTGTTGTGGGAATCTCTAGCACATTGATTTTGGGCTATCTTCTTGGCAAGTTGATGAAGACCGAGCGTGACACGTCGATTTTAATTTCAGTGGGGACAGCCATTTGTGGAGGAAGTGCGATCGCAGCAATAGCTCCAACCATTCGTGCTAAACACCATGAGATCTCTATCGCGTTAGGGACAGTATTTCTTTTAAATGCATTGGCATTATTTATTTTTCCGCCAGTAGGTCATGCATTGAACCTAAGTGAAACGCAGTTTGGTTTGTGGAGTGCTTTGGCAATTCACGATACGAGTTCTGTGGTGGGTTCGACATTGCAGTATGGCGCCCACGCTTTAGAGGTGGGAACGACGGTCAAATTAGCTCGTGCTTTGTGGATCGTGCCTGTAACTTTCTTCTTTGGATATTTGTTTGCTCGAGGTCAACAAAGTCAAGGTGCAGAGAAACCAAAACGTCCATGGTTTATTTTGGGTTTCCTTATCGCTGCGGCTCTTGTCACTTGGATTCCAGAGATTCGGCCCGTGGGCCATGTCGTGAATGAGACTGCGAAACGTGTTTTGGTTCTGACTTTATTCTTGATCGGAACAAATCTTACTAAGGAAACCATTCGCAGTGTGGGTATCAAGCCTTTGATTCAAGGTGTGTCATTGTGGGTGATTGTGGCCAGCGGAACTTTAGGTGCTATCTTGATTGGTTGGATCCATTAAGCAAAGATTTGCATGACCAACCAAATGTTGGCGGCGCTAAGAATCGTAAAAAGGCTCCATGAAAGAAACTTCAGAGGCCGCGAGTTGGCGAAGTTTCCCATGAGAGCTTTATCGCTAGTAAATTTCACTAAAGGATAAACAGCGAAGGGCAGCTGCAGTCCTAAAATCACTTGTGTGATCACTAAAAGTTTTCCGGTTGAATCATCGCCCAACCACGCAACGCCAATGAACGCCGGAATCAAGGCAAGGCTTCTGGTTATCAAACGAATTTTCCAGCTCGGTAGTTCTAAGTTTAGATATCCTTCTAAGATCACTTGGCCAGCAATGGTCCCAGTAAAAGTAGAGCTTTGCCCGGACGCCAAAAGTGCAATTGCAAAAAGAAACGGAGCCAGCCAACCACCGACGATGGGCTCGAGCAGGCGATGCGCATCCTGGATGTCCGCGACATCGCGAAGGCCAGTCCCATGAAATGCCGAGGAGGCAAGAATAAGAATCGCTGAGTTGACTAAGAAAGCCACACCTAAGGAAACCAGGGTATCAATCGTGGAGAACTTGATGGCCTGTCGTTTTTCGTTTTCGCTGATGCCGATCTGTCGTGTTTGCACAATGGCCGAATGCAAATAAAGATTATGCGGCATGATCGTCGCGCCGATGATTCCAATGGCAAGGTACCAACTGTGCTTATCATGGGCTAAGGATAATGACGGTATATATCCTTTCAAGACGGAAGGCATATCAGGACGGACCAGGAGTAACTCGACAAGATAGCAGATACTGATGGTAAGTACTAAGCCCAAGATGATGGCTTCAATTTTTCGAAAGCCTTTGCCGGCAAATGCTAAAACAAGAAAAGTGTCCAAGCAGGTGATTGCAACGCCAGTAAGTAAAGAACATCCGAAGAGAAGTTTGAAGGCGAGAGCACTACCCAGAACTTCTGCGATGTCTGTGGCGATGATGGCAATTTCAGCCAAGAACCATTGAGATAAATTAGTTTTTTTTCCAAATTGATTGCGTGATGCCAGGGCCAGATCCATGCCCGAAGCAATGCCAAGCTTTAAACTGAGATATTGAAGGACGATGGCACCAAGACTTGAAAATAAAACGATGGAGAGAAGAAGATATCCAAAGCGAGAACCGGCTTCGATATCAGTGGCCCAATTGCCGGGGTCCATATAACCGACCGAGACAAGTAGTCCCGGTCCTAAGAACTTGAAAAACTTCGCCCAAGGGGTTGCATCTTTTGGAATATGGATGCTGCCTTCGAAGCCTGTACCCATGACCTCATCCCCTTGGCGTGGTTTAAGATTCGACTGACTTACGGTGCTGCGGCGTCAATCTTAGCTTCGCAAGTGGCAAGGGATTGTTCAAGCTCGGCACGTTTAACCGCTAAGCTTTTGCGGTAATCCTGATAACGTTCCACGGTTTCCAACAAGTTTTCCTTGGTTACCGCTGTCACTTGACCTTTTTCATTGTAACCTACGTCAACTGTAGCGTTGGTGTCGTCGCTCTTCTTCTTTTTATTGAAGTTCTTCCACTCACTCAACATTTCAGGATTCATGGTCTCAGGTGGAGTCGCTGGTTTTACAGTTGCGCCGTCGCCACCATATTTTTTTGAATTGGCTTTGTTCGCACACGCGTTCACTTTTCCCGCCAAACCTTTGCTTGAATATTCGCGAATGCCGTAAAGAGCTTCGTACTCTTTGAAAGTTTCGTATTTTAGATTTTGCAAATACTCAGTCAGTTGAGTTTTGTCCATGTGCATGACATTGCCTTCTTGATCGACACCGATAGAGGAATCGGCACCCAATGATTCTTCTTTAGATAAATTGGTGGCGATGTTTTCGTCTTTTAAAACCTGGGTGTCGCGTTTTTTAGAGCTAGAACATCCAGTGATAAAGCCAGCGATCAAAAGGGAAGCGGTTGTAAATACAATTGTCTTTTTCATAGTTCACTCCGTATCAGTTAAACTTTCTGCTTAAAGAAGCAGGAACTAGTTATTCCAAACATTGCTGCCTTTGCGCAGGCAATTCTTTCCGCCAGGCACGATGTCGGCAGAGTCATTCATCCAAGATTTCAAAGATGGATTTGTTGTGTTGTCTTCGACTTCGGAAAGCTTTGCTCCGCTGTCGTAGGCAAGGGCCCAGCCACCAAGACGTAGAACGTTTTGGCGCTCAGCTTGATTTGAATCCACAAGTTTGAGTGAATTGACGGGTCTGTCTTGGTCGAAGTCTTCCTTCATAATCCATTGTTTATCCAAAGCGGTTCTTACAAGGCTATTCATCTTCGCGCCTTGTTTTACATAACGACAAATGTACTGATCAAGTTCAGACGTCGTATTTGTAAGAGGCGGGTACTTGCTAAGATCTAATTGCGCTTGCTTTGCTTTGTAGTTCTTGCGATCTAGGTTCGCGTTGCAAATCTTGATTTGGGTTTCATACCAGTCTTTACGCTTCTTATAAGTAGCTTTGTAGTTTTCAAAGCGGCGGATGCGATCTTTCAAGTAGTCTGTGGAAATAGCGACAAGATTTTTCTTTTCATCAAGACCGATCTTTTGGAATTGATCTTCGCGATCTGTAAGGCGTGCTTTATCAGGCATCTTTACGTAAGTACCTTCGCCGCCAATCTCTGCAGAGTTTTCTTTCATTTGGCACTCTTCTAGAACGCCCCAAAGTCCTCTGTTTCCAGATTCGTCACCACCATAGATAGTATCTTCAAGTCCGTAAACTTCGAATTGAAGTTGTCTGACGTAGTCGGCAAGACGAACTTTTTTTTGCATCACCATTTCGTCTTTTTCGTTCAAGCCAATAACTGTACCGCCACCCATGTCTTCTTTTTTCTGAATCTCTGTATCTAATTTTTCAGCTTTATTGGGATTCGATGCACAAGCTGCAAGAATGAAAGAGACAGTTACGGGAAGAATGAGAGCACTAACTTTCTTCATTTGATATCACCTCAGTTGAAGGTTGGTTTGCAAAAACAAGTTTGCATTTGTAAAAATCTACTCCTTCAAAATGAGACAGGGTAGTCTTTGGTTTAATTTGTGTTTCGGGCCATTGGGCTTGATGCGTCCACCCATTCGTAGGTGCTTGAAACTAGATGGTATTTTTCGGTCGTTGGTTGACGCATATTTGCGCTCGTTGACTTTGGTCGTAATCATTACCGGTGTTGTAATCTTCGAATAAAAAAGAATTAATCCCGTTTTAATGGGAGCTTAAGAACTGTTTGTTACTCTGTCTTCAGTGGAGTTGATGATTTTAAAAGTTATCTAATAACCAAATAAAAAACCAATGGAGGTTTTTATGAAATTCGCAACAGTACTTATGTCTCTTCTTTTCGCTGGTATGGTAGCACACGCTCAAGGTGAAGCTCCTGCAGCACCTGCTGGTGGCGCTGAAATGACAGCTCCTAAAGCTGACACAACAGTTAAAAAAGAGAAAAAACATAAAAAACACAGCAAAAAAGAAAAATCAGAAAAAGCTGAAGGCACGACTAAGTAATTAGCTCTATGCTGAAGTTAAAAAGGGAACTGGAGACAGTTCCCTTTTTTTATTCCCAGAACGTCGTCAAGAGTGTTGAGCCGCAATGGACCAATTGCGAGCGTTAAAAATACAAGCACAGCTATTCAAAAAGTCGCCGTATCCTTTTAAAAAAAAGGAGTCATTATGCGAGTCAAAGAAGTCATGAGACCTCGAGCGGATGTAATTAATTTTGAGAATACCATTGTCGAGGCAGCAAAGATGATGGCAAAGGGCGACTACGGTTCTATTCCGGTGGAAAAAGGCGATAAGATGATTGGTATGCTCACAGACCGTGACATTGTATTGCGTGTTGTTGCGAAGGGATTGGATCCTGCTTCGACTCGTGTCGAGCAATGCATGAGTGAAGGTATTAATTATTGTTTCGACGACGATGATATTGCCGTTGTCGGGCAAACAATGATTTCAAAAAAAATCCGTCGTATGCCAGTTGTTAACAGAAGTAAACGATTGGTAGGAATGTTGAGCATCGGTGATATTGCCAATCGTGCTCAGAATCGAAATCTCTCCCACGATATTTTGTCTCACGTGTCTCATTGATATAAGAGCGACGAGTCAAGAGGGCCTCTCTATTTATAGAGTAGTTGAGGCCCCATATATTCGTATTGAGCCGAAGTCCTGGACAATTGACATTGTCTTGATACAGAAACTGGGGCTATAATTGCTTTGTGAAAAGTAAGTTTCAGTCTTTGATGTTATGGGTTGTTACGTTCTCTCTAGCTTCTGTGCTAGTGGGCGGATTCCTGTCTTTTCACCTTGAGTTCAATTCGAACATCTCAAAAGTATCGTCCCTGAATCCAGAGCTTCACAGCGCTGAAGTAAATCACAGTCACGACAATGATTTTGATCCCTGCGTGCAAGGACATTGTCATCTCGGGCATTGTGCGGTTGTTTTAATTCCGCAAGTAAAAGAGCTTCAGGGACAACCTATTTACAGTTTTCAATACTCTTCTAAAGAGTTTTATTTTGTAACTCGAATCCTCGACGGGCCCTTTCAGCCTCCGCGATTTGTTTAATACTTAGTTCAAAAAAATCCCTACAAATAAATATTTAAATAAAGGTGTACTTATGTCTTTTATGGCAAAGGTTATGCCCGTGATTCTTGTTGCATTTTCCGCTTGGGGAGAAGCTTCTGAATCATGTGGTGTGCTGTCTAATTATAAGCAAATTATTTCCTGCGCGGAAAGCCGTTCTCCCGAAGTGGTGAAAGCAGAGCTCGAAGTCAAACAGAAGCGGGCTTCTGTGGACGCTGCAGGGCAATTATTAAATCCAGAATTATCCGTTGAGACCTTAACAGGTTCAGTGCAGTCAGAGACGCGCGTTGAAACAGATCTGTCATTGTCATTTCCAATTGAATTGGGAGGCAAGAGGGCGGCTCGAAAGGACGTGGCAACAAATACGCTGTCGCGTTCCGAGCTAGAGCTGTTCAATGTTAAGGCTGATGTTCGAAAAAGTGTTCTTCTAAAAGTAATTCGTTTGCGTCAAATCGATAGCGAGTTGGACTTGGTGAATGAATCGACAGAGGCTTTTGGTAAGTTGGTAAAGCAGTATGAACTGCGCCTGGCTTTGAGTCCTGAACAAGAGGTGACACTGACTGTGTTTCGAATTGCCAAAGATGAATACAGCTTTAAGCGAATGGAATATGATGAAGAGTTGGCTCAGCTAGAGTCTTATTTTAAAATCACGACGGGCCAAGGGCTGAGTGGCATTCGAAAGGCTTTGCCAATCCGGATTGCCAGCCTGCCAAAAGTACCTGCAGAGAATCAAGACATCGCAAAGTCGCCGCTGTTGGGAACGCTTGATGCCGATGTGAAAATCGCCAGTGCTGAAATGGATCGCACCTATGGAGAAGCTTGGCCCACAATGAGTTTGGGACCATCTGCAAAGCTTTCTAAAGAGGGCAGTCAGAGCTTTCAGCAATGGGGCGTGAATCTTAGCATGCCCTTGCCCGTACTGAGCTTGAATCAAGGGGCCAAGGCTGCAGCTCAAGCGTCGGTTCGCTCTTCGCAAGCGCGCCGAGAGTTTGCGCAACAAGAACTCAGTTCCCGTCGTGCTTCGTTGGTAGAGATCTATAAAAAATCTGCCGGTGCGCTGCAAGTGACTTCCAGTGCCCATGCTTTAGAGAGCAAACACAAAAAGGTGGAAAACTTATTCATGAAGGGACTTGTACCAAGTTCTTTGGTGATTGAGGCCCATCGTTCGCTGGTTGAATTTGAAAGGACACGCAATGCACGAGAGATCAAAGCCATTGAAGCCCTTTTGGAAATTCAAATTATTGACGGTAACAATGTGGAGTTGAGTTTATGAAAACCAAAATATTTTTGATGCTCGTACTTGTGCCGTCTCTTTGGTCTTTGCCTACGGCAATTGCAGAAGAGCCTGGTCATCAGGAAAGTCATGGTGAATCAAATGAAGAGTCTCACGAAGAAAATGTCAACGTGGGCCCCGACAAAGGAGTCACCGCAGCCGATGAACATGACGGCATAAAACTGTCAGCGAACGCGATTAAAAACTTCGACCTAAAATCCCTAACTTTGACGGGAAATTTTCCTTGGGAAATTCCTGTTGCTGCTCTTTTGACAGCCGGGGAAGAGGTCAATGTTTACAGATTCAGAGACGGTTTCTATAAGCGGATTGATTTTGCGTTGCTTTCTAAAAATGCGAATTCGATGAAGATAAGTTTTAAAGAGCTGACGAAGGGTGATGCAGTTGTCATCAGCGGCGTCGGATTTCTTAGAACTGCGGAATTAACTGCTTTTTGTGGAGCCTCAGAAGGGCACAGTCACTAGAGACGTGGCACTAGGATAAATTATGATTAATAAGATAATACATTTTTCAGTATATAACAGAGTCCTCGTACTTCTATTTACCGTCATGGTTGCAGTGGCGGGTCTTTATTCGTTTCAACATCTTCCGATTGATGCGGTTCCTGATATCACAAATAATCAGGTGCAAATCAATACCACAATAGACGGTTTGGCTCCGGAAGAGATCGAGAGAACCATCACTTTCCCCGTGGAATCTTCAATGCGTGGAATTGCCGGAGTTTTACAAGTCCGCTCTATCACACGTTTTGGTTTGTCACAGGTGACGGTGGTCTTCAAAGATTCTGTTGATGTTTACCGGGCCCGACAGATGGTGACCGAGCGCTTGCAAGGAGTTCTGGCTGAATTGCCAAAAGGTGCTGAAGCAAAACTAGGACCGATTTCAACGGGCTTAGGAGAAATCTTTCAATACACTTTGGATTTCGAGAAGCCAGCGCAAGAACCTGAAGCTCGCCTTAAGCAACTGATGGAGATCAAAGCTTTGCAGGACTGGTTCATCAAACCAAGACTTTTAACAGTGGAAGGTGTTGCGGAGATTAACACCTCTGGTGGTTACGAGAAACAATATCATGTGCAACCTGATATTAAGAAAATGGCCTCCTATGGAATTCATTTTGAAGAAATCGTCGCAGCCCTTGAGAAGGTGAATCGCAATGTGGGGGGCGGGTATATCGCGCAGACCGCAGAACAGTTTTTAGTGCAAGGTGTGGGACTTTTTAAATCCGCAAAGGATATCGAAAAAGTTCCGGTTAAACAGTTGGACTCTTTCCGAGTGATTCGGGTGGGGGACATCGCCAAAGTTCGTTTAGGTAAAGAGTTGCGCACCGGAGCTGCGACCTACAACGGGCAAGAGACTGTCTTAGGCACAGTGATGATGTTACTCGGAGAGAACAGCAGAACCGTCGCGACCCGTGTCAAAGATAAGGTCGATGAGATTAGAAAAACCCTTCCTGTGGGAATGGAGATGACCACGGTTTACAATCGCTCCGATTTAGTGGATGCGACTTTAGGAACGGTCGAGCACAACTTACTTTTGGGAGCGACCCTGGTCATTGTGGTTTTGTTTTTGCTAATCGGAAATATCAGAGCAGCGATTATCACAGCGATTACAATTCCTTTGTCTCTTCTTGCGACGTTCTTAATTATGAAGCCTTTGGGTTTTTCAGGAAACTTGATGAGCTTAGGCGCCTTGGACTTCGGTATTATCGTCGATGGCACGGTGATTCTAATTGATAATTGTGCGCGCTATGTTCATGAGCGCGGCAAATCTTTAGGACGTAAGCTTAGCAAAGAAGAAGTGCAAGCAGCCGTCTATGAGGCAGCTGTGGAGGTGCGTATGGCTGCGGGCTTTGGTGAGCTGATTGTTGTCGCCGTATTCTTGCCGATCTTTGCTTTGACCGGTGTTGAAGGCAAGATGTTCACGCCGATGGCGGCGACCTTTGCGATTGCCGTTGCGTCAGCCCTTGTTCTATCGTTCACGACCGCACCAGCCCTGGCTTCATTGCTCTTAAAAGGCAATGCGGAAGATAAAGAGCCTCGAGTTACGCAGTGGATTCGAAAGATCTATCAATCATTGTTTGAACTGACTTTCAAACATCGCATGGCAACTTTAGGAGCAGCTGTGGCTGCAGTGATTGTCGGTGGTATGTTGTTCGCAAGTCGTGGGGCCGAGTTCTTGCCTCAGTTGAGTGAAGGATCTTTTGCATTTCACATGATTCGTCCAGTGAACTTGAGTTTGGATCAATCCATCGCCTTTCAATTGAAGGCCGAGCAAATTGTGAAACAGTTCCCTGAAGTGGATAAGGTGTTCTCTCGCATCGGAACCAGCGAAGTTGCGACGGATCCGATGGGCGTGAATATTTCAGATACCTACATCATGTTGAAAGATAAATCCGCGTGGCCAAAGTCCAATGAAGGAAAGCATCATACCTATGAATCTTTAGTGAACGCGTTGGTCGAGCGTCTTGAAAAGGAATTGCCGGGGCAAAATTATTTGACCTCGCAACCTATTCAGATGCGCTTCAATGAACTTTTGGAAGGCACGCGGGCCGATGTCTCTGTGAAGGTCTTCGGTCCTGACTTGCAGATCAATATGGACTTGGCAAAAAAGATCCAAGAGATCGTATCGAAAGTTCAAGGAGCCGGAGACGTAGAAGTGGACTTGGCGGGCACCAGTCCTGTCCTGCGAGTTGAGCCTATCGAAGAGGCCGTACGAAAATACGGGGCGAACACCTCAGACGTCTTGAACACCATTGCCATCGCCTTAGGTGGTCAAGAGAGCGGATATCTTTATGAAAATGAAAGAAAATTTCCAATCGTAGTTCGTCTGAGTGATGAGGAGCGTTCCGACTTAACCACCATTCGCAATTTGCCGGTGAGCTTGGGCTCGAACACAACCACACCACTTTCTAATTTAGCGACTTCGAAGTTTTCTGAAGCTTTTGGATCCATTAACAGAGAAGACTCAAACCGTCGCTCTGCGGTTTTGATTAACTTGCGTGGAAGAGACACAGAAGGCTTTGTCCATGAAGCTCAACAAGTGGTCGAAAAAGAAATCAAATTGCCTCAAGGGTATTACTTGCAATGGGGTGGGAATTTTAAAAATCTGCAAGAGGCGCGCAGTCGTTTGTTGATTTTAACTCCGCTGGCTTTGGTATTAGTTCTTTTGATGATCTATGCCGCTTTCCGAAGTGTTGGACAAACGATGTTGATCTTTTCATGCATTCCCTTTGCCCTAGTCGGAGGAGTGATTGGTTTGATCGCAAATGGTTTGCCATTCAGTATTTCCGCAGGGGTGGGATTCATTGCCTTGTCGGGAATTGCCGTCTTAAACGGCGTGGTATTGGTCAATTACTTCAATCAAATGAAGAGCCAAGGCAAAACTGGAAAAGAATTGGTCTTGGAGGGAACACTGGTTCGTTTGCGACCGGTCTTGATGACAGCTTTGGTGGCGATCTTTGGATTTTTGCCGATGATGCTTTCAACCGGGATCGGTGCAGAGGTGCAACGACCTTTAGCCTCTGTAGTTATTGGCGGTATTGTTTCATCCACGATTTTGACTTTGATCGTGCTTCCGACGTTGTATTCGATTTTCGAAAAGAAATTCAACGGCAGAGTAGCGCACTAGCTTTACAGGAAAACCCCCTCTGGTCGGTGATCGGAGGGGTTCTTTTAGTGACCGCAATACTGTGTCATAAGTTCTTCCGCATGATCTTTAACTGCTTGATATCTGGCAAGCACCTCACTCACCTCAGGCGTTGACGGGCAGCTTTCGCTAATCAGGGCAATCGCAAAAAAATTAAATTCCACGGATTTTTTTGAAAGTTCGCAAGGAGGCAGATCCGGAGTGACTTGCAGTTCTGTGAATTTCTTCACGAGCTCTGCTTTGATAGCCAGATTGGTGCAGGGAACTGCGGCGAAGCTAGAAGAGGAGCCAAAGATAGTCAGGGAAAGGGCGATGAGATGTTTCATGGCGTTTGATCTATAGACTCCCTCAAGTTTGATCAAATGACAAAATCACAATCCCTAGGCTTTTGCTGATCTTGTTAGATTCGTAATACTGGAGGGTTTCTTTCTACTCATTTTGTTTACCTCAATGCTAAGCTAGGATCTAAGGCCGCGTCTAAGATATGCCTAAGATATAATAACGGCGCTGTGGCATAGAGGAAAATCAGTATGTATGGCTTAGCTTTTTTGTTCCTTTTTCTTTCGGTACAGGCGGCGGAGCTACCTCGTTGCCCAATAGGCACTTCTATTTTGGATGAGTCGTACCCGGCTGCGGTGGTGGTGGTTTCTGATGTCGCCAATCAGGGATATGAAAATGACAAGATGGCTTTGCTTCGTAAATTTATTTCCGAGGTGCTCAAAAATTCCGACGCGAGAATTTTGTTTGTGGCTAAGAATAAAAATTTCCAGGCAATTCTGCAGGATCTGGATCCTGAAATGCAAAAAAGAATTTTACGTCTTAAAAAAACACCACTTACGAATTGGGTTCAGGATCCGTGGATTGTGCAGTTTGATCCAAAAAATGGAAAGCCTGTTTTGTTGCCTTTGCAAAAATACAGCGGCCCCTTTGATTCAACCAAAATGGTTCAAGCCGTGAAAGCGTCCTTGGCTCCGGGGCTGATCGTTTCAGTGGGTAAGGAAATGACGGCCTTGGGACAGAATGAAGCTTTGAGTGGTCAATATGGTGGCAATGTTTTGGCTATGGGGTCTTTTTGTTTGGTGGGCTCTAGCACCTTGAAAGATAAATTTGCTGAATTTTCAAAGCCTGTGTGTGGAGTGAAAAGTAATATCGTTAAGGTTCCAACATCGTTTTTGAATGTGGGGCATGCTGATGAAGTGATTAAAGCTCTTCCGTTTAGAGGAGTCGCCGACAAAGATGCAAAATCCAGTTGTTCGATGTCCTTAGCGGTGGGAAGCCCCCGGCATGCATTGAAAGTTCTTGAAAACAATCCGGAAGATTTATTTTTTGATTTCCGTGACAACGATCAAAAGGCCTTGGATAGAAAAGCCGCCGTAGTGCAGATTGAAGATCGCCGTTTTTATAAAATGCTGTGCATTCGCATGAAAGGTGTTCCACGCAAACCACCTGCAAGTATGTGGTTGAATGACGCCTATGCCGACGACGCCGAGAAGAACCTTGAACCGTGTCTAGATATGAAGAATAAAGATTTTTTGAAGTTTTTCAAAGCCCATGAGGACTATGGAAAAGCTATCAATCACATTCAAGAGCGTTTGGATGAATTTGTAAAAAACTTTTCTGAACAATATAAAAAGCAAAATCCCGATTGCCAGCTCAAGATGATCGAGATGCCTCAGCTTTTCGCGGGAAAGATTCGCCAAACTTTGCGTTCTGGTTTCAAGCCTCGCATGGAAGCCGCTCAGTCTTTATTTCCCAATCCGAGTAACGGGGAGGTCTTTGGTGACAAGTACATCCTTCCCGATCCAGTGAATGCCAGTTTTAGAAAAGACATTTCTAAACTGGTTGCAGATCAAGGCTTGACGCCCATTTTTGTAAACACCCATTTTGCGCATCGCTTGCAGGGGAATTTGCACTGTTCAGAAAAAACCCTGCGGCAGTGTAAGCCTTAAGATATCCACTGATTTAGATACAGCGTTTGCCCCAGGTATTTGCGGTTTTGTCGCCAACACCTATATGAAGAGATGCACTACCGTAGTGCCCAATAGCTCGAATGCGTTTGGCCGCTCGCATTTTACAAAGTTCTTGAAAAGCTCGATCCGCATCGCCGTTGCTGCAGAAGCGAACGTCGATGGAAGTTCCATAGGGATGTCTGCCAGCGGCTCCTTTGACGTTTTTATTGTAAGGTTCCGGTCTCCACCAGTTGTAAATTTGGCAAACCTTCAGACCTTTTGCCTGGAGATCTTGAATGACTTTGACTCCTTCGATGGGGTATTTCCACGTGGCCTCGTTGGGATGGATGAGTTGATGGACCTGATTGGAACCGTAAGTGCATTTGAAAACGTTGTAACTATTTTCATTGGGACGAACGAGTTGCTGGCACCAAGCTGAATTGTTGGTTTCCTTTGCACACAAAGAAAGGAAATCAGATTTTTTGTTGTTGCCGATATTTACTTGGCTCACTTGACTGTTGCTCGCCTTCAAACAGCCCAGTGCTTGCACATCGCTATTGCTATGAAAGCTAGAGGCCTCATCATGAATATGGTCAATGATATCTGAAGAATCTTGAGAGCTATCGTGAGCAGTATCTTCTGAAGATTTATGCGGAACTGTTGGTTGAGTCACGGCGGCCTCTGCGAATTGGCCGAGTGCACTTTGCTGACAACCTGTTTGAGAAATCGCCAGGATTATAAATGCCAGCATCACCGATAGTCTAATCACTCACTGTCCCTTCAAGCGCTTCAGTGCGCTTTGTGAAGTGACAGGTTATGTGCTTGAACACAGATTCAGCTATGGTCTAGTCATGGCTTCTGGTGATTTGGCCAGGGATAAATTTTGAATTAGAGGATTTGTCCAAATAGAATACGAGAAGATTCAAATTCTACGAGGATCTGAATCTTCAGCGGGCAAGAATTTGAAATGTTCGCGTGCTGTTGCCTTCCTCTGGGATCACGTCAAAATGCAATCGAGAGATCTCTTGTCCGTGGGCAGTTTCAACTTGAACACGCCAAGGGCCGGGCTGATAGTTCGCTTTGATAGCATATCCGCGATAGCCTTCCTTGCGTCCTCCAACAATATTGATAGGAATTCGGTCAGAACTTTCCCACTGGTTTTTCGAGTTCTTAAATGACCAGTGGATATAGATTTGATCTGAAAATCTGGCTGGAGAATAAATCTGCAGATAGAAATAGATTTTGTCTCCGGGCTGGGCTTTGAACTCTTGGTCGCCGGATTGCCAAAACTTCCACCATATCTTTTCCGTGGAAAGAAGGTATTCACCATTCTTCTTTTCAACAAGATGATAGATGCCCTGTTCTTTCACACTTAAAGGAACCGGAGGAATCCAGCCCAACGAATAAAATACGATGAAGATGCCAAGAATTGAAAAGCTGGGTGTCAACAATGCTTGAACGAGGGTTTTACGATCGGGAAGATGGAGGGAAAGAATTTTGGTCTGGAAATACAGAATCAATAAAGTTGTCAGAACTGAAAGCCAAAATGGAGTCCAGCCAACAAATCCCAGAAGAATCGGATAAAGAATAGAAATATAAGAGAACAAACAAATGGTATACAGACCGGTTTTAAAGCTGACTTTAGACTTTTTAATGATCGGAAGTTCATTCGCCAAAACAAAACCAGTCATAAGAATCAGGAAAACCAGACTGTTCAGGAAAGATGCGCTCTTGATGTAGAAAATGGAATAGATATTCAGCAAAGTTCCAAGCAAGAAGTGCAGAAGAAGGTTTCTGAAGTTCCAGACTTTGTTTAACTGAGGGCCGGGACGCCATTTGTGAAGTCGAAAGAGAAGCTCAAAATGAATGAGGGCTGCAATTGCGAACAAATAGACGGCTTGCTGGACAATGGCAAAAAGATCGTCCGGTTCTGTGACCATCAAGGCATCAAAGGCAAAACCACCAATGAAGAAAAGAACTTCCAGGGTGGACTCATGACGTTTTTGAAAGCTGAGAATTTTCTCTTTCAATGCTTGAAACATACGTGTCCTTATAAAAGTTCGAGGAAAGCCTTGGCCTGTCGAGAGAGTTGATGGGGCCCTTGGTGTATCAGAAGAACGCGGTATTTTTGTTTTGCCACCATGTCCTTGAACTCCTCGATAGGACGAATGTTATCCCAGTTTTTCAAAATAAGATCAGGTAAAAAACCGATGCCCATTCCTAAAGAGCAAAACCTGGCAATCACTTCCCAGCTTTCGACTTGCATTCCGACATGGGCTGCTTTCCCAAAATTCTTTTTGTAGATCTTTTGCAGCTCTTCAATTCCGGGACTTTCTTTTGTCACTAAGAAAGAAGCGTCGTCGACCACGACTTTTTGATTTTTGCCAGCGACACAACAGAAGACTCCCTCGTGCAAAATAGTCTTATGAACGCCTTGCACTTTGCCATCGTCCACAAGAATTCCCAGGTCGGCTTGGCCAGAACGAACCTGTTGCAAAATCGCAGGGACGTCACCAAAGCTGATTTCTGCAGAGAGCAGAGGGTATTTTTGTTTCAGCTTTTGCAGGGACTTTGGAAGTAGACTTTGCGCTAAGGTATCGGATGTGGCGATTTTCAAAGCTCCAGAAATTTCTTTTAAGGAACTGTCGAGCTCACTGCGAATATTGGCTAGAGTTTGAAAAATCTCTTCGGCCCTTGTGATGAGGAGTTTTCCTTCATCGGTCAGCTTGAAGCGATTTTTGGTGTGCACCATCAACTCGCAGCCTAGGGACTCTTCTAGTTTGCGAATGCCTTGGCTGATGGCCGGTTGGCTGACATTACAAGCTTTTGCCGCAGCAGCAAGGCTGCCAAGCTTAGCCGCAGAGGCGAAGTATCTGAGATGGTAAATATTGGGTTCATTCATAATAAGTATTTCTTATAAATAAATTAAAAATAATCCAATTTTCTAATTAACGCAATTGATATAGTTTCCGGCCCAAGGAGATTTTATGAAAGCTTTGATGTCTGGTTTATTCGTGGGATTTGCAGTTTTAACGCCTCAGTTTGTTTTGGCGGCGGACTTACCTCAATGCACGATCGAGTTGCGTGACGGCGCTGAAGTGAAAACGACGGTGGTAGAATTGAACCTTCAAACCTACCCGCAGTCAGATCTTGCGGCTTATGCATTTCATGGGAACATTGGAGGTTTTAATTTAAGCTTGTCCACTTCCGATGGGCACTATATTGCCGCCGTGACATCGCAAACGGGAACTCAGTCTTTCTCTGAAAGTGATTCAGGAATTGACCTCAGTGTGAGTTCAGCGAAACAGCAAATTTCGATTGTGTGTCCTTAGAAGCATCGAAGACGCGGAACTTCGCTGTTCATGTTCAGGGACTTGAGAGCGCCATTTTTGTAGAACTCGATGGTCCCTATAGGAAAGATGGAGTTGAAGCCACAGCGAAATGCTTGGTCTGACAATCTGAACTGAGAACTCGAAAGAGTTCCAGTCTTTAAGTGATCCTCATCTAAAAAAGCATATTCAAATTTTTGCCATTTAAATTCAGTGTTGCTGCGCTTATTTAACAAGATGGAGTATCCTGAAGCAGTGTTGCTAGGACTTTAAGAAAACCTACTTTAGATGAGCGAGGAAGTTGAAATTTCTCTCTGTACGAATTACAATTTAATCGCTTGTCCGCAATAAGAAAGAAAAGTTTTCGAAGTTAGTTTGAAGGTTAAATTCTCTGGAACAATTCCAGAGAGAAGAAGGGAAAAGAAGGCTTTATCCAAGACAGGCCGAACCCCTATGAAGCCTGTGACCTTGAGTCTGGCATGATCGCAATAAATCTCAAGTTCATGGGGTTTAATAAATAACGACAAGATATGAATTTTTGGAGGAACCCCTTTCACAAACCACTCCATACCTTTGATGGCGATCAACCAGGAAAACCAGTTTCTGCTAAAAGTATGAAAGAGCATTTGTCCACCGGGTTTCAAAACTCGGGAAATCTCGGTGACAATGGCTTGCGGGGAAGTCACGTGTTCTAGGAAATCGAAAACGATCACGGCCTCAAAAGAATTATTTTCGAATGGAAGATGATAGGCGTCGGCTTGGATATAGCGAACAGTTCCGGTGGAATCCATTTTCTTGGCAATGTCTAAGGACGGTTGTGAGAAATCAATGCCTGTTACTTGAAAATTATTTTGCGCAAGAAAATTTGCAACGAATCCAGCTCCACAGCCAACATCAAGAACGGAATGCACATTTTCTTTTTGTAGCAGGGGCAACGCCCATTTTAATTTTTCACGGGTTTCAGCCCGGAGTACGGCAATGGCATGATCCTGGGCCGTGTACCATTTGTCGTGAAGGCTGTCATAAAATGAATTATTGATAACCTGACGGTCTTTGAGGGCATCCATGTATACTGATATACAATATTTAAAGGGAAGCGATGAGCGGGAAAGTGAATCCCATGTCATGGAGCAAGCGACCCGTTACGAATGTGCTAGTTAAATCTCACTGGCGACTTTAATTGCATTTTTGATGACGATAAAGACGAGCAACTTCTGTGGCTGTTAGCACACGATTCCAGATGGCCATTTCATCCATGGTGCCAGAGAAAGCCCCTGAATTCGGGTTTGTCGAACTGTTAGAGGGTTTGCCTAAAAGAAGAAATGGAACGCTGGCATCAAGACCATAACCACTTGTGCCATTTTGGATGTAGCTGCTATTTCCGCTGGTTGTATCAAAGCGTGGATCCGCTGGATCATAAGCTAATTCTTTTCCATCCATGTATATTTTTACTCCGGTGCCTACTGAAGTTCCGTCCCATGTGACGACAACTTGATGCCAAGTGTTTGACAAGTAAGAGGACGCTATTACCGAGGTGAAGTTTTGCAGATTTTGTCCGTTGTGAACTTTCGCAAATTTAAACTTACCATCGCTATCTAGAAGAAAGAAATATCCTGCGGAACCGTTGTTGTCGCTTTTATAAAAGATCCTCATGGAGGTTCCCGGGACTACTTTGATCCAGGCCATCCACGTTGCCGCAGGTAGATCATTTAAAGCTGCAGGTGTGCCGGCACTGATCGAGTCAGCGTCCGTGCCATTTGCAGTGATGCCCTGACCAATGATTCCCGAGGCGGTGTAGGCAAGACTATTGGAAGATATTGTCGCCGTTGCCGAAGGACCTCCTGCTATCGCGGAATTCAGTGTCGCGCCATTCCCAATGACACCCACGGTTCCATTGAGCTGCCAGTAGGCGACAAGATTTGAGTTGAAGCCAGGGGTTTGTGGACTGTAAAGGGCTCGACACTCTTGCGCATCGGCGGTAAGCAAGCCTCGCAAAAATAAATTTTGTGCGTGAACGACAGAAGATCCTAGGAGCAGGTTAACATAAAGAATTTGCGAAACTGTTTTGCAAAGTGTTTTCACTAAGACCTCTATTGAAAACCTGAAGACCAGGTGATGTAGCAGTCATAAGTGGCACCGTTATAAACAGACAAGATCGCATAGATCGATGGAGTTCCCGCCGTTGTCGCAGTATTCGGTGGAGAAAATTTGCTCGAGTTACAACCGGTAAATGTATAAGTGCGTGACGTGGTATCTTGGATAACGAGTGTGTAAGTTCCGCCGTGTGTAAGATTATTGAGAGTGATCGCTGATCCACCTACTGCAGTCAGAACTTGAGTGTTTCCCTTTGCAAGATCTACGGTGGCGCCAGAAATAGGCGAAGGCGGTGTACTGACGATCGTTCCTGCGACGGTCAATGTGGATGCTGGCGTGGTCGTGTTAATTCCTACATTCCCCGCAACGAAGTCACCGTAAATCAATGGTGTTCCCGGCGCATTCGCAACGTACAGTTTATTGGAAACAGCGCTAGCGGCTGAAGGTCCCGCATTGTATCCGATAAACACGTTTCCAGATGAAGCTGCGTTGGCATTGTAACCCGCATTAATACCCACAGCCGTGTTATTGTTTCCGGTTGCAACGTTATAAAGAGCCGAGTTTCCGAAACCCACATTATTGCCACCTGTGAGGTTGTTCTTAAGGGTGCCATCACCAAAGCCCGAATTGCTTGAACCCGTTGTATTGTAATAAAGTACGCCGCTTCCCATCGCCACGTTATCTGTTCCTGTAGTGTTTGAAACCAAAGAAGCATTACCAATCGCAGAGTTATAAGTTCCGGTCATTGAAGAGTTCCCTGAGCCTGTACCAACAAAAATGTTGGTGTTACCACCACCCTGATGCATAACAAGACTGCCGTTGAAGCCAATTGTTGAAGCAGCTACATCCAACGCAAAAGCAGGAGTTGTTGTGCCAATACCGACATTTCCCCCAGCTTGCACAGTTAAGCGAGCTTGGTTGTTAGTTTTAAGAGTGAGATCATAGTTGTCTGTATTACCGATACTTGAAGCTGCGCCAAAAGAATTTCCGCCATTGACGAAACCGGAAAAGAGCGAAGACACAGTGTAACAGCCATAGTTCCCGGAAGCATCAAAGCTCAAGACTTGACTCAAGGGACAAGTCACAGCTTGCAACGCGGAACCCGCGCCATTGCTGCCAACTAAACGATTTGCCGTAATTGAATTTGCACCGGTGCCGCCATTGGCCAGTGAAAGGACTCCAGTGACTTCAGAAGCGAGATTTACATTGGCACCGTTTGCCGCTGCAGTGATTCGTCCTTGGGCATCGACGGTGATATTTGCGCGAGTGTAGGCCGCAGCAGTGACCGCTGTGTTCGCAAGATTCAGCGTGACGGAACCAGTGGTGCCACCGCCACTAAGGCCGGTGCCCGCAGTGACTCCCGTGATTGTCCCGGTGGCAGCCGCAGCCGGCGCCCACTTAGTGCCATTGTATTTTAAAACTTGGCCTGTTGTTGGCGCTGTGCTGTCGACCGCAACACCTTTGATCTGATCAACAACCGTGGCTCCTTGATTTCCGCTGACATCGCCAGACAAATTTCCTGTGAAGCCCGCAGCGTTGCCAGTAATATTTCCGCTGATTTTTGCTCCGGGGATGGAGCCAGTAATTTGCGCCGCAGAGATCTGAATGTCATAGCAGGCAAAAACATTTGAAGGAGAAACATAAACCAAAGATTGTCCAGCCGTGCAGCTGGTCGGGAACATACTGGTATTAATTTTTCCATCCAGCGCTGTCTGCAGACCAGAGACCATGGAGGCATCAATACTGGCGGGCACCCAAGAACCAGAACTGTATTTCAAAACTTGATCTGTCATTGGAGTTGTTGCTGAGACAGCTACGGTTTGAATTTTCAAAGCATTTCCAAAGCGGGAATCATCCCCGGCAGCCACGGTGCCTGTGACGGTGCCCACTGAAATATTGATAATAGGAGAAGTGGCCGTTCCTGTTTTTGTCAGGGGAGCTGTGACGTTGACGTCACTGATCATGCCTGAACCGCCAGCATCTACAGCACAGGAAAATCCTGCCGACATATCATAAGTAAGATACTGTCCCGCAGTACAACTGGTGAGATCTGTTTTCGCAACAAAGTCAGTAGGAAGCTTGTCTCCAAGCTTCGCTGCGGAATCTGCGAAAGAAGCGTAGGGAACAGAACGAATCTCTGAATTGGGAGTGATGTCTTTCCACCCAGTGCCGTCGTGGAATTGCACCGCAAGCAATCGGCCGTCACCTTCGGCGGGGGTGTATGTCGATCCGCCCTCACAGTTTTGAATGACGGAGTTATTAAAAGAATCACGAAGTTTGAAGCTTGCTGTGGTCGGGAAGATCTTCGTTCCGCCAGATCCGATGGGAACGTCGAACACACCCTTAGAACCTTGCATGTTGATGTGATCGCGTTGCTCTCTATAGATAACGCAATTTCCAGAAATATTGATAATCGAAAAAGTGAAGCTGACGTTATTGAATTCTAAAGCGGTTCCGTCGTCACGAATGATGCGCCCCTGGTAAGTCAGAACATTGGGAGACGCGAAGGCGGAACCCACTGTTAAAAAGAGCACAAGAAAATACGCGAGCGTTCCATTTCTCATAGAGCTCTTATCGGAGCTTTATTGGGGAGCAAAAGATAAAATGAAATACTGACAGAGGAATTCGAGGGAAAATGTTCCATTGCCACAGAGATCAAGGCAGTTTGTGAATTTAAATCGAGATATTAGCCCAATCTGAGACTGCAGATGGGCCTAAGTGATGATTCATTACAGCTGAAGACTCTAGAAGAGAGCGTTCTTTGGCGTGCGTGGGAACGGAATAACGTCGCGAATATTGGTCATGCCAGTGATATACATCAACATGCGCTCAAATCCGAGACCAAAGCCTGAGTGCGGGAAGCTGCCATAACGGCGCAAATCCAAATAGAAAGAGTAATCTTCAGGATGAAGGTTCACTTCTCTCATGCGCGCTTCTAGAAGCTCTAGGTTGTCTTCCCTCTGTGAACCACCGATGATTTCACCGATGCCAGGAGCTAGAAGATCCATGGCTCTGACAGTCTTCTTGTCTGGGTTTAACTTCATGTAGAAGGCTTTGATTTCTTTTGGATAGTCCGTCACAAACACGGGCTTTTTGAAATGCTCTTCAGCCAGGAAGCGTTCGTGTTCAGATTGAAGATCGATACCCCATTCGACAGGGTATTCGAATTTCTTGCCAGATTTTTTCAAGATTTCAACAGCCTCAGTGTAAGTCACTTTGCCGAAATCGCTGTTCAAAACATTGTTCAATTTTTCGAAAAGACCTTTTTCAATAAATTGACTGAAGAACTCCATCTCTTCTGGGCATTGTTCCATGACGTAGCGAATGATGTATTTGATCATCGCTTCACCCAACTCCATATTCGCTGACAGATCGGCAAAGGCGATTTCTGGTTCGATCATCCAGAACTCCGCCGCGTGACGGGAGGTGTTTGAGTTTTCTGCACGGAATGTGGGACCGAAGGTATAGATGTTTCTGAAAGCAGCACTGAACGTCTCACCATTCAATTGACCGCTCACTGTCAGATTTGTTTCTTTGCCGAAGAAGTCTTGAGTGGTGTCAATAGTTCCGTCGGCGTTGCGAGGAGGCTTGTCCAGTTTCAAAGTGGTAACACGAAACATTTCACCAGCACCCTCAGCGTCAGAACCCGTGATGATAGGCGTGTGAACATTGACGAAGCCTTGATCTTGGAAAAATTTATGAATAGCAAAAGCCAAAACAGAGCGAACACGGAATACGGCAGAGAATGTATTTCCGCGCGGTCTTAGATGTGCGATCTCGCGCAAGAACTCAAAAGTGTGTCGTTTGTTTTGCAGCGGGTATTCCGCAGAGGCTTTTTGATAAATCTCAACTTTAGAAGCGATGACTTCAAAGGATTGCCCCGCACCTTGAGACTTAACAACTTTGCCAGTGACATAAACAGAACTAGCGATGGAAAGTTTTGCGATCTCTTCGAAGTTTGCAAGATTTGAATCGAAAACAACTTGCACGCCTTTAAAGAAGCTTCCGTCATTCAACTCGATAAAACCAAAGCTTTTCTGATCGCGGATTTTTCTGACCCAACCAGAAAGATGAACTTCCTTATCGAGATATTTTTCGGTGTCTCTAAAAAGTGATTTTACAAGTGTTGCTTGTTTAGCTGTTTCCATTTCCGGGCCCTTTCGACAATTCATCTAACTTAGCGTTTTTTCGGGGGATTGTCTAAGATTGGATGGCGAAATTGAGCGTCGTTTAAGGGAAAAGTCTTGGAAGTTGTGCGTCATCGACATGATAGGCGCCGTATTATGCCTCTAATGTTTGATAGAGGAATGATTCTATCACTGATCCATAAAGCACGGACAAGAATGAAAGAGATCGGGAGAACTGAAGTTTTCATTAACACTCAAAAGGGGCTAGCTTTTGACTCATTACACTGGGCTCATAAGTCCGTAAGCTTTGCACCGAGGGGATGATAAGATTTTATCATGGAACGAAAGAGCCGCCTTGTTCTGACTGTTTCATTTTTTATTTTATCGCTGTTCTTTTTGGTCTGCGCATCAGCCTGGTTTGTCCTGTCTGTATTTTCTCGTTCCGTCGAAGATAACTTTGAAAAAATTTATAAAACACAAGCCCAATCCGTGGGTGAACAAATTGGGGCCCAGTTCTTTGAGCGTTACGGTGACATTCAAGTTTTAGCTCGAACTGTGGGACTTTTTCTAGATACCCCTGAATCGAAAAGCCATTTGGTGGACCTTCTAAATAACGTCGCACAACTCTATCGAATTTATGACCTTATGATGATTGTTGATACTCATGGAAGGATTATTGCGGTGAACAGTCAAGATGCGATGGGGGGCAAATTGACTAAAACCATGTTCTCCTCGATGGATATCGCGCATTCCGATTGGTTTACAAAACCCATGGCCGGAGTTTTCACCGAGGACCGGGGTCGCAATCTGCAAGGCGCTTACTTTTATGTGCAAGATTCTGATCCCGAAGTTATTAAGGTCTATAAAGACAATTCCCCTAGAGCTTTATTCTCTGCTCTGATTCAAAGAAAAGGAAAAACCGCGGGCGTGGTGGTCAGTCATTCGCATTTGGATTGGCTAACCCTAGAAGTACAAGAACAGTATCGAAAATTCGTAAAACTTGGCTTAGGATCCAGCGCCATTCGAGTGGTGGATGCTTCGGGTCGAGTTCTTGCGGCCTATGGAATGCAAGGTGCTTTCTCTGGTGACGAGAATTCTAAGGAAGGCATTTTGATTGAAGCTCCCGTTGAAAGTTCTCGTTTCCCTATGAGTCTGGATTGGAGGGTACAAATATTCAGCCCCCGTTCTGATGTGCGACAGTTTGTGCAGTACTGGAAGATTTATTATATTTTGCTCGCATCGTTCTTCATTGTTGTTTCTGCCATGGTGACTATCTATTTTGGGCGTCAGTTCAAGTCATTATCAAATGAATACGAAGAGGCCATTGCCGTGCAATCAAAGCTGGAAGACAAGGTGAAAGAGCGGACGCGGGCTCTAGAGGAAAATATAAACGAAATAAAATTCATGCAGGATCGTTTGATTGCGCAGGAAAAAATGGCAGGCTTAGGAGTGATGGCCACAGGCTTGGCCCATGAGATTAAAAATCCATTAAATATAGTAATCAATTCGGCACAGTTTCTAAAAGAGTACTATCTGCCTGAAGACCCATCGAAGGTGGACCTCAAAGAAGCGCGTGAATTTGCAGATATGATTGTGAAACACTCGGAACGCATTGATTCCTTGGTGAAGGCGATTCTTTTGTCGGCGCGCCAAGAGTCCAAACAAAGAGTCATTGTAGACGTGAATGAGTTGGCAGAGGAAAGCTTGCAGGTTTTACTAAAGACCTTCCAGATTCAGCATCAGGTCTCAATGCCCTCGGAGCTAAAGACTTCTCCTCGGGCTGCTAATGTCAAAGTGGACATCGAGGATTTGCGGCGCATACTCTTGAATCTTCTCGACAACTCTTTGTATTCCCTTTGGAAGAAGTGGGGAAAAGCGCAGATAGAGAAGGCTTTGCTCAAAGTTGTGATCGAAGAAAAAAATGGGAAAGTCATCATATCTGTCGAAGACAATGGTTTGGGCATGTCGACGGGTGCTAAAAAGAATGTCTTCACACCATTCTTTACGACGAAGGAGCCCGGACAGGGGACGGGATTAGGGCTAACGATGAGTGCCGATCTTTTAAGAAAATACGGTGGCGAAATATCCTTCGAATCCCAGGAAAACATTTACTGTCGGTTCATAATGCAGTTACCTGCATTCAGATCATAGCGCAGTTGCCTGCCTATAAAGAGTCAGTGATGTAAATTTGATTTTTAAGAGAAGATGAGGCCGACTTTTTGGATCGGCCCGCTTGAATGCTATCTTGGTTGCGGAGGTTGACGTCATTTTTGACCTCGAAGTCTTACGTTTTGTGAATGAAGTTTTGCTTTGAATTTCAAATTCTTCGAATAGACTCTGTCGAACTAATATACAAAGAGCTTGTTCTTGTTACTGGGGAAAACTCGTCTCCTTTATGACAGGTTTCAGTCAGGATTTTGTCGGCACAGCCCTTGCTGACATTTGTGAGCGAAGCCTAAAAAACAGGAGTGATTTCAAATGAAAAGCTTTTTTATCAAGAGCCAAATTCTTTCTCTTTCAATAGCTATTGGTTGTTCTCAATTCCTGGGTGGAGTGGCCTCTGCGGCGTCGCTTCCATTGAAGGATCCCAATTACAGTTTTGACCAAACGAAACTGGGTGCGGCCCAGGACTCATTTCATTTCTTACGCTCGTATGTTGATTATTTCTATCTAGTGTTGAATGCAAATCAGTCGGCTTTACCTTTGGTGACCGGGCTTGAGAATACTGCCGGTTGGTGTGTGGGTGATGCACATCCAGAAAACTTTGGCATTTTGATTCAACAAGATGGTCGTTCAATGTTCACAATGAATGATATGGATGATTCGGGCCCATGCCCTGTGGGTTTGGATTTAATTCGTTTGATGGTAAGTTCGCGTCTTTATAATTCAGACACAAAAATCGACAAGATCATGGATGCCTACCTGAAAGGTGTGGCAAGACAATCTATTGATATGCCTTCGGCTGTTTCTGACATGGTTAAGAAAAGTCAAAAAAAGGGAACGGCGCCTAGTTCTAAAAAAGTTGACGGAAATAAAATTGTTCGTGATGGCAATATGATTGAGGTCAATGCGGATGAATTGAAGCAAATTAAAATTGCCTTGCAGTCTTTGAAGTCCGCTCTTTCTGCACAGACTAAACTTTTGGATGTTGTGGCTACCAGCAAAGTGGGTGGTGGTTCAGGTGGTCTTCTTCGTTATGAAGTTCTTTTGGATAATGGTGGAAGTCTTTTGCATCTTGAGATGAAAGAGGAAGTGACTCCGTCGATTTATCCAGTCGCTGTCGGAAATATTCCGTCGACGGCGGAAAGAATTGCTAAAACAATTCAGGTCGATCAAAGTGGCAACCCTTCAGCGTTTTATACCGTTGTGCAAATCAATGGTCGCGATATGTTAATCAGACCTCGCTTCGACGGCAACGTGGGTGTCAGTCTTGATAAACAAGATGACTCTGACAACCAAGATATTATCCGTTATGAAGCTTATACTTTGGGTTTGATTCACTCTCGTTCCATAGCAAATGCCAAGGCTTGGATTCAACAATTGCAGGCCATCAAGCAAAAAGCTTTGGAAAGTGACGTGGCTCTTATCACCCAGCATTTCGATGCTAAATACTCTTCGTTGAAATAAGACGATAAAAATGAAAAAGAATATTCTTTCAGCTTTAATGGTTACACTCTTCGCTTCCCAGGCATTTTGCTGGGGAGGCACTGGACATAAAATCACAGCTTTGATCGGCGAAGCTTATCTGACTCCGAAGTCAAAAGCGGTGATTAATGATTTGCTGGATGGGCAACGTTTGGTGGACGTGGTCAATTGGGCTGACAGCTTGCGCGGGGATGCGCAGTACTCACAGACCTTGCCGTATCACTATCAAAATATGCCACAGATAGAAACGGACATTAAAAGAAGGGACCTTTATAAGAAAACGATCTCTGGCATCACTTTGCCAGAGGGCCAAGAATATTCTCCGGGTGTGGTTGAAGCCATTCTGGATGCAGAGAAGACTTTGCTGAACTCTTTATCTTCTAAAGAAAAGAAGCAGGCGGCTTTGAAATTCCTAGTCCACTTTGTCGGAGACTTGCATCAGCCCCTTCACACGGGTCGTGCCGAGAATCGCGGCGGAAATATGATTCAAATTCAATGGAGAAGTCGTCCGATGAATTTGCATGCGCTTTGGGATTCAGGAATTATCAATGAGCGTTTGGGCCAAATGCCTACCTCCTCTGATTCTAGAGATCCAAGCGTGATCTATGCGCAAGCGCTTTTTAACTCTTATAAAGGTTTGTCTATGACTCAGCAAGGTGTGGAGGCCGTGGCTTCGTGGTACCGCGAGTCTGTGGAGCTTCAGAATCTAGCCTTTGACGAGAAGTACAATACCAATCAAGATGCTTATTATGCGAAGGCTCGTCCTGCTGTTGATGCTCGTTTGTTCCTAGCGGGTCGTCGTATGGGTGAAACTTTGAACAAGCTTTTAGACAAACAAGAGATGGACAGTCCGAATATTCAGATCATCAAGACCATTGAAAATCTTTTCGGCAAACTAGAAGAGATTATCAACTTTATGCCTGCGGGCCACTAGGAAATGATCTCGATTAAAAACCTTCTTATTATGGGAAGTATACTAGGCCTGGCTTTTACAGCCCAGGCCTCGTTTATTTCTGACAACATGAAGAAGGTTGCTGAGGGTTCCGAAAATGGAGTGCAGGTCAGTGTTTATGAAACTCAAGATCAGCCCTTTTATTATCTGCCCACATCAGTAAACAACCCGGCACTTGAGGACATGCAAGCTGAGATTTCGTCGCGAACCTCTGTGGATCCTTATTATCTCTTAAGGCGCCAGCGCGATATTTTTTTTAAAGTAGGTTTCTTAGAGGTTCTTCCACGGTTTGAATTTGTCCTGAAACAAAAGATTTATGAGATTTCATTTTTAGAGAAAAGCTTGTTTGAATTGTATGCTGAAAAGTTGCAAATCAAACTTTTCAAAAGCTACTCAGAATTTGGCGCAAATATTCTGCACGGACCTCGAGGTGAGTTGGTGATCATCTTTATATCTAATTCAAAAGATGCCACGGTCCCGGATACAGCACTAAGACGAAATGTCTTGAAAGCCTATTTGGAAAAAGGTTTTCATTTTAAGATTCATATTCACAATCATCCCTTTGCTTTTAATGGCGAAAGTGATGGTGGAGACATTGCAGGCACGCCGATCCCATCAGGCGGATCTAGCTATGGCGACGTAGGCGCTTATAGAAGTGAAAGTGAAATGTATCGACTTGAAAATGCTTGGATTACGAATGGCTTTAGCACTCTTCGTATGGAAGCGTCTGATTTTTCAAAGTATTAAAAAAGGAGCCCCTGGGCTCCTTTTTTATGAACATTTGATTTAGTAACCGTAAAGCTCACCATCGATCATGACATAACCAGAGTCATGATGGTTGTTCGTCGATTTATGAACCCAGTGAATAATTGCACCGTCTGGTGAAGCTGGGTAGCCTCCAGCGCGCTTGTTTGAAGTGATATAGTCGCCGCAAACTTCAAAGTTTGCACCAAGGCGCAAAACTTCTTCAGGCATCTTACCAAACGATTCATTGTAGATGATTTCTACTTTATCGCGAGGACTGTCGCCAATTTGGACTTGCAGATGACGATGGCCGGTTTTGTTTTGATAGATTTTAGTCAGAATGCCTTGCACATGGCCGCGATCTTTGAACTGATTTTTGCTATTAAATTTCCAATCTAAAACTTGTCCGTTATTGACTGGAAGAGGCTGGCCTTTGCCCATGCAAAGGGGACTTTCAGTGAAGGCTCCCGCTGTAGAAACAAAAACTGTTGTGATCGCTACGAAAAAAAACTTTTTTATCATGTGACTCCCTCGCTGTGTTCTCTAGGATTAGCTTTCCTTACACACCAAGGGTTGTCATATAAAAAGTTGTTTTATTATTGTTCGTTTGCCGAGGCATACCGAAAACCAAAATCTGCTGAAACTTGTCTTGATCTTTTGGGAATTAAAAAATAATGGCGGCGGATTTACGGCGTCTTTATTGAAAAAGACGCCGTAAAGGTCATAAAATTACGACTGAGCTTGTGAATCTTCAATCGCTTGATCGACCAATTTATTGCGTTTTGCAGAGGCCACAGCGGCTTTCTGCACGCGACCTTTGAAAAGAAGTAGAAGCGCCGGAACCAGAAGCAAAGTCAGAGCAGTTGAAGAAATTGTTCCTCCGATAACTGCCGTACCCATACTCGTTCTTTGTGCGGAGGCTTCATTGAGCCCCACCGCAATGGGAATCATTCCCGCAATTAAAGCCATACTGGTCATGATGATCGGTCTTAGGCGACGCACGCATGAATCCAAAATAAGTCTGACGTACTCTGAAAGCTCCACGCTGGATCTTTCGCGCAGTCTTTCCACCACGGTGTCCACCATAAGAATGGAGTTCTTCGTCGCGACACCCATTAGAAGCAAGATACCTATCATGGAATAGATATCAAATCCTTGGCCCGCAAGCAGAAGTGCAACGAAGGCACCTCCAGCAGCCAAAGGAAGCGCTGACATCACTAAGATTGGCAGGAAGAAGGACTCATAAAGACTTGCCAAGATAAGATAGAGCAGAATAATTCCGAATCCCATGGCTGTTGCAAAGCCGATTCCCATCTCTGCAAAACTTTCCGCGTCTCCTTGATAAAGAATACGAATACCTGATGGAGGAATGACTTCCTTTTCCATAATTTTTTTAATCTCACCTGTTGCTTCCGCTAAGCCTACTTTGGGCGGGAGGTTCGCGTTGATGGAAACAGAGGCTGAGCGATTTGTACGTTCAAGTTTAGCAACGCTTTTTCCTTGCTCTACATTGGCAACATCTTTAAGTCGAATCGGAGTCATGTTGATGTTGGGTACCAGGACTTCATTCATTTTCGTTAAGAAGCTTTCTGCGCCGTCCTTCAATTTGACCTTGATGTCATACTCGCGGCCATTATCGCGATATCTTGCGGCGATAATGCCTTCAATGCGACCACGGACTTCAGAGCCAACTAAACCCTCGTTAATACCAAAGCGAGCCGCTTTCTTGGGATCCACTTTGACAACAATTTCAGGGCGTCCCATTTTTGCAGTGGAGTGAGCATCCGCCAAGAGCGGAGACTTCTTTAAACGCTCTAACAATTTGCTGGCATAGGCTGAGGCTTCCTCGCTGGTATTTGCCAAGATCGCAAAATTCACCGGAGAACCTCCATCAGAGGCATTTCCCATCATGTACTTAGTTTCAGTCCCTTTCGGAAATCCTGCAGAGATTTTTTCGACCTCAGCACGCAATAGATCGCGAATCTTTGTCGAGATCAGCTTTCTCTCTTTGGGTGGCTTCAAGGTGATGCGGGCTGTGATGACATTGGATTCTTGAGACGAGTTTCCGATGGTCAACACAGTGTCTTTGACTCCATCCGTGCGATCAATGATGGCCTTAATTTGCTGAGCGTATTTATCTCCATCGTCAAGACGTGTTCCCGGAGGAAGGGTGACGTTAATGTCGATGGATGAAGTTTCCGCTTGTGGAGTAAAGGTCGCAGGTAGACGAGTGGCCACGAAGAAAAGACTGATGGCAAACGCAATACCAATTGCTGACGAGGTCTTGGGACGAGCGAGAATTTTCTCGAGGGCCTGACCATAAATGACTTCCAAGCGATCTTGCAATTTTCCAAAATTAGCGGCCACCTGTGCAAATGGACGACCTAATTTTGCAAAGAAGTTATTTGAGGGCTCTGTTCCATGGCCGTTACCACCCCAGTAAGCAGACAACATTGGAGCCACAGTCAACGCATCGAAAAGACTGATCAACATAGCAAAGCAGACAGTCATTCCGAACTCTCTAAAGAACTGCCCAATCATGCCAGAGATAAATGCGACAGGACCGAAAACGGCAAGAATAGCAAAGGTCGTTGCAATGACAGCCATGCTGACCTCTTGAACGCCATCAATGGCCGCTCGAACTGGGGACTTACCTGTCTCAAGGTGCTTGAAGATATTTTCACGCACGACAATGGCATCGTCGACTAATAATCCCACGGCCAAGCTGAGCGCAAGAAGTGTCATGATGTTGATGGAGAATCCCACCATATACATCAACACGAAAGCACCTAGGATAGAGTTGGGCAAAGCCAATCCTGTAATGAGTGTAGAGCGGGCACTGGCAAGGAACAAATAGACGACCAAGATCGTAAGCAAGATTCCGATCATGATGGATTCCTGAACGTCCCAGACGTTGTCGCGAATTTCTTTCGCGCCGTCGACAACGACTTCTACACTGATTCCGGTATTGTTTTTTTCTAGCTTTTGAGAAATATCAGCAATTCTTTTTTTCAGCAGATCAGTGATCTCGATGATGTTCGCGCCACTTTGGCGGTAGACGTTTACTATCAACGCGGGTTGATTTTTATGATAGGCCCGAGTTGTTTCCTTTTCCGATGCATTTTCCACCTGTCCCAAATCTGACAGACGAACGGGGACTTCGCCTCCAGGAAAGCTGATCACTCGATTGCGAATGGAATCCAGGGATGAATACTCTCCAAGATTGCGGACGCCGACCTCTAAAGATCCTTGCGTCACCGTGCCCCCTGGAGCATTTTCTCCGGAACGACTGATTTCATCGGCGACCGTGATAAGGGGCATTCGATATTGTTCTAGTTTTTTTGAATCCAGAACTACGTGAATTTCTCTTTTCAGTCCGCCCAAAATATCAAGCTTGCCGACTTTGGGGATTTGCGCCAATTGTGGTTTGAGATCTCGCTCTACCCAGTCAGTTAACTTCACACGGTCCATTTTATCTGAACGAATCGCCAGAGTCAGAATGGACTGCGCACTGGGGTCCCATTTTTGCACATAGGATTCCTTCACTGCTTTAGGAAAACGCATTTTCACGACGGAAATGCGATCGCGAACTTTTTGTTCCAAGGTATCCGGAGGAAGACCCATTTTGAATTCCATAACAATCTGACTGATGGAGTCCTGACTGGTGGAGTTCATATTTTTGATACCTTCAAGGGAAACTAGTTCTTCCTCTAAAGGTGTGGTGATAACGGTTTCCACTTCTTTGGGGCCGGCCCCTGGATATTCAGTGACAATAACCACGTAGGGAACATCCAGCTTCGGCATCATATCCACGGGAATATTTCGCATGGATACAAATCCCGCAACGAGCATCAAAATAACTAAGGCCGCGAAAAATATCGGTCTTCTTAATGAGGCAACGGACATATTCATAAAAGATCCTTAGACTGAGTATCGAAGAGCAAGAACTTGGCATCGAGTTGTAAAACAGCTCCTTGCGCGCGGATCAGCTCCTGTTTGGACTGTTGGTAGTCTTGTTGGAAGGATAGAAGTTGGAAAGTTGTTGTGCGCCCAATTTTCAAACGTTTTGTTTCAGTTGTTAACTTTGCTTGCTGTGCACCTTCCGCAGAGCGAGCCAGTTGCAAAAGTTTTTGGGCTTGAGTCAAAGAACGTTCTAGGCGTTCAAGCTCGGCGATCACCTCATAACGTTTGCGGCTGATTTGCATTTCAACGCTGGAGCCCTTCGCCAAGGCGGCGTCTTGCACGTTGTTGACGCTAGAGCGAGCTAACGGAATCGATAGTTTTAAACCAACCAAATAGGCCGGGTGATCTGTTGTGAAGGACTTGCGAATTGCGGGATCCGTATTGGGATCAAGACCGTTCGTCGACGCTTGACCGATAAAATCAAGCTGCGGTTTTGAACCATCCGCGGATAAATCATATTGAGCTCGTTGAGCACTTAAAAGAGCTTCCAAGCTTAAGATGTCCTCGCGCTGAAGAGCTTCTTTAAGATCGGGACGAGCAGCTGAGGTGGCAATTGTCGGAAAGGCATCAAGTTCTGGAGCAGGAGTGTTTACTGCGACCTCACGCATTTCATTGAAGGCTTCTGTGGCCTCAATTAATTCTGTGTTGGTTCTTTCAAGATCATATTGGCGAAGTTCAACCGCGGCTTCAGCCTGGCGCAGATCAGATTCCTCTCCGAGGCGGTCTTGTACGCGCCCGCGAACCCAAGAAAGAAACTTTTTATCTTTTTCAAGCATATCGCTTTGTAAAATGAGAAGTTCTTGCGCGGTCTTTAGACGCCAATAAGCCGAGATGGCATTGACCTTGGTGTTCTTGCGGGAGTATCGCGCTGTGAGGCTGTCAGATTGACTTTGTCCTGTGATCACATCCTTTTGCAGACGGGTCGCTTTGCCAAAACTATTTCTCCAAAGTGGCAGGGTGAACTCATAGATCAAAGCATTCTTACTGATATCGGGTTGTGTGATGAATGCCGGATCGGCGCCATCTAAAGAAAAGCGATCATAGGAAGAATATAACTTATGAGATAGACCGAACGAGGACTGTTGTTCGAAACCGATGTCAAAAAGAGTTTGACGGCGTCGGGTTCCCTCGAAGGAAGGATTCTGACTTTCTTTTTCATCGCTGGCGTATTTTGCTGAAGAGAAAAAATTAACTGAAGTCAACAAGTCCGCTTCGCTGGCTTTTAGCTCTGCGGCCTTTTCATCCAAACGCTGAGATCCCAAGGATTGGTTTTTATCGGCGACCTGTTTGATGAAACCGTTCAATGACAAATGCTCTGCGTAGGCCGTCATCGAGATCATGCTTAGTAATGGCAAGATCATTAGGATTTTCATTTTTTACCTCGTACTTTTGTTTTCTTAGAAGAAATTTTTGTCGGAGCTATTTGAGTCGGTCCTTCGGTCATCTTTAGCAAAAGATTTAAAAGCTTCTTACGATGAAGTGGGGAGATTTCGATGGCGTTAACACCGTCGTTATACCACAAACCATCAAGTGATAAGATGACCAGAAGTTCTTGCTCGGGCGAAATGCCCTGATTTTTTTTAAAGGGCAAAATTTTCTTTAAAGGCTTTGAGAATTTGTCCAGCAACTCAGGGCTTGATAGGAAAATTTTGTGCAAAGGCTCTGTTGAGGGCCATGTGCTTTTCAAAGTCTTTGGGTTGGGTATTGAACATCGCGCGCAAGTAAGAGCGCAGAGATCTGCCCGTGGGATTTGGATCGTTCTTTTCAAATTGGGCCATTGATTCTAGAAAATCCGAAATCAATTTTTCAGCAAGGGCCATTAACAGAGCATCTTTTGTTTTAAAATTATAAAAGAAGCCGGCTTTGCTAAGACCTGACTGTGCGATCACGGAATCGGTTGTTAAACCGCTTAGTCCCTTCTTTATAAGGACTTGGCAGGCTGCGGAAATGATTTTTTCCTTGGAGTTCGTGTAAACTCGGCTTGTCATATAGCATGGTATACTAACTAGTATAGTATGGGGTCAAGGGCGGAAGATAAACAAAACTACAATATGACAGTATAGGACGCGGCAAGACAAGCTTCCACAAAGGATCTCGAAGGCAGTCATGATATCAGAATTCTAATTAAGGGAGCGCCTTCTCGCGATAGCTAAAGACTGACATTATATTTTGCCAGAATTCGTTTATACTCTTCAGTTTTGCGAAGCTCTTGCAAAGTTTTAGACAGTGAAAGCTTTAAAGCGGGGTCGAGATCCTTGCGAACTACGATATGTTGTTTTTGGCTTCTGATATTCCAAGGCAGCAGTCGTACTTTTTTTCCTAAGTTCATTTCCGCAATTTCTGTGCGCAGACTGGGCTCGCTGGCAATATAGAATCGACCTCGGTTGTTGATTAGCTTTTTGAGATTTGCGGGAACCGAAGTGGCTCCATCATCTATATTCAAGTTGGGAATTTGCATCAAATAACTTTTGTAAGCCGTGCCATTCAAAATCAGGATGGTATTGTCCTTTAAGGATCGCAGTTCTTGCCAGCTTGAAACGCTGACCGGGTCTGAAGCCCTGACCGCGACCATTAGATTCTCAGAGAACAAAGAAGGTTCAATAAATTCCGCGATCATTGTGCGCTCCGGGGTTTTTATTGAACAAAAGAAGACATCAATTTTTTTGTTAGAAAGATCATTCATAATCTTAGAAATGGTCTTGTTAGTTTCCAGGCCAGAAAAATGCAAATTTGTTTTGAGCTGAACAAGCTCTATGAGTTCAGCGCACAATCCAGGACGTTGTTTATTACCGCGATGGTATTTAAATGCAATACCTTCTTGGGAAGCTGATTTCAAAACCAGCGCTGCAGCTGTGGTTGTCCAAAGAAGAGCAGAAAGGCAAAAAGTCAAAAAGTACAGGTTTCTTATAAAGCGCTCCTCTAGACAGCGGGAACTGATGAAGCCCAGCTCTTTAGCAATATAAGATTTTTTGACGTATCTATCAACTCTCTATGTAATTCCATAGGGGCACGGCTTTGTGCGGCGGCATCAGGAGTGAATTGCCCCATGCCCCTTTACAAGGAATCTAATTTTTTAAATCTGCTTGGCACTGTTCAAGGCTGTTATAGCCTTGGGTATATGTCTCTTGAAGTTGCATAGAAAAACCGTTATCCAAAGATACCAAAGAAATCGTAATGGCTTGCTTGATTCCGTACATGCCATCTGAAGTTACGTCAAAACATCCAGTCAGTTGTTCGACATGTTTGCCGATGGCAAGATTGGCATTCGTGAAACTGATGAATCCATAGTAAGTACCAGATCCGATGTGACACTCGCCCGGAGTTTGAAGATAGCCCAAGGCAATACTTTGCGTTCCATGATTAAGATTCACAACATGATTAACCACGCTGACGGAGTAGCCTTGTTGTGCTAGTTGATTTGGAAAGAATGAAATTCCTTCGAGATCAAACTCAGCGATTTGATGGCTGGCGCAGTTAAAACTGACGGAGCCTTGATGATCTGCCATTGCGAAGATCGGTGCTGCTAATAGAGCCAATAGAATGATTGTAAATTTCATGTGAACCCCTTGTTTCGGTGAAGGACTTTTACCAAAAGTTAAGGGTTTTAATTGTCAGGATTATGACAGAGTTTAAGTTGGTTCGTTGGACGTAATTGGGAGAGCATCGAAATGAAAAAGCCCCAGTTTTTAACAGGGGCTTTTTCTAAATATTAATTTCTAAAATAAACTCTACGGCTCTTGGCAGTCGCCTTGGCCCCAGTAACCGTGATAGCTACCGCTGGCTATGTAATACAGGTCGCCCTTTGCAGTGCGAACCGTATTGTCTTTTTTGTAGGTAAACTGAACTGAAGAAACATAGGCGTTGAAGTCAGAGCTTGGAGCGCAATGTTTGTCTGGCTCAGGAAGATCCGTACTTGAATTCCAAGAACCCAATGTTTTTTTAACGGTTAGGATTTGCATCGTCACAGTCACAGCAGCTTCTTTTTGCTGGAAGGTAAATGTTTTGCCTTTCGCGATATTTTCACAAATATCCGTCAAGCTGCCAAGGTCGCCATCATTTTCACTGATCAAATGTGTATCTGTTTCGCGGTTGGCTTCAGGATTGACTTCTTGAGTTGAAAGTCGTTCGCTTTGACCAAAGAAAACCCCAGCAGGAGAAAGCTGGCAAGTTGCGTGATAACTGTTTGCCGGAAAGCGATTTTTTTTGTCCATGTTGCGAAAGCCCAAAGCTTTGTTCATGAATCGTGTGCTCTCAACAACAGCCGGTGGAGTCATCGGTTCATTTTTAGGTGGGTTGGCAGCACAGCCGACAAGGCCTGAAAGAGCGACAAGTCCCGCGAAAACAGAGAAATTCACTTTCACAAAAAATCCTTTTTTTGAGTTTTACTTTGAGTATCAAAGACAGGTTCGATTTAATTTTTCAGAAGTTGAATTTACAAGTCAACACGGTCTTGTGTGCCCCTTACTTTGTAAGGCAGAACTGGATGGCGGTCCAGTGACAGAAGGAAGCCAGATCAATGCGTTTACAGTTGCGAAGGTCTTGTTCAGGGATTTTTTATTTTTAATGTCAGAGTCACAAAATAACGAGTCCAAGCACTAGAAGAGTCATGGCTCGCACCATTTCATAGTGTTTGGTCACCACGGCTTGCGCATTTGAAAACGAAAATTTTCTGTGGGGAATCATCAGGCTGTAGTCAGCAAATGAAACTGTTGAAATAAGAAAAGCAAATAACCTAAAACGTACTTCATAAGTTCTCCGAAAAAAATGTCTTTGAAAAAGGCACAGGCATTGTTTTTATGTGACTCAAGGGAAAAAAGGCTGTGAACGGCTCGCAGCCTCGAGTTGCAGGTTTACATTTTTTGCAGAAGATTTTTAGCCAAGCCTTTAACAATCAATTGCGCTGTTGAGGGGTTGGTTGCAAGGGGCACGTCATGAACATCGCAAATTCTAAGCAAAGTCGAAATATCGGGATCATGGGGATGCATTCCAAGTGGGTCGCGCATAAAGATCACAGCTTGGCATTTTCCTGTGGCCACTAACGCAGCGATTTGTGCGTCTCCACCGATGGGGCCGGAAAGGTAGCGCTTTACTTTGAGCCCAGTCATCTGCACATGCTTTCCCGTGGTGGACGTTGCTACTAAGTCAAAGCCCTTAAAGAACTCGAGGTTGTCTTTGATGAAGGCCATCATCTCGGCCTTTTTTCCATCGTGGGCGATCAATGCGACTGTTTTACGGGATTTCTTCATGGCTTCTCCTTGGACTGAAAGAAGCATAACCTCTGTGGGGTGAGAGCTCAATCAACACGGTGCATAAATATTTAAAAAGTACGGCAGCAGTCTTGGAATTTAGGAATAGATTTGCTAGTTTGTGCCCCTTCAGCGATATTATTCCGCAGTGGTCGCGTAGCTCAGCTGGATAGAGCAATTGCCTTCTAAGCAATAGGTCGCACGTTCGAGTCGTGCCGCGATCACCATTTACATCAACTCGCAAATTTGCGACCTTCAATCAGCTCCCTCAGCCAACTCACCGAAACCAGTCGAACCCTTTGTTTTCACTTAGAATTTTAAGACTTTACTCTCGCGACGGTCTTCATTGTCTAAGGCCGCCGGGTAGTAATAGACCTCAATTCCTTTTTCTCGACAAACCAATCCCCCAAGTAGTCTCCGTAAAAGACGTTTTTGTTCAGCATAGGACGCTTTCTTCCATCTCAAGCTGTGCCATATTGACGACCATATTCATCATAAGGCAACCAGCAGAGGTGGTTGTATCGAACTGTTCTTTCATTGAAAGATAACTAGCACCGTATCTTTCAAGCTCTTTTAAAAGTACGCCAAAATCATGAGTGTTACGTGATAGACGAGAAATATCCGCGACAAGAATCAGATCAATTTTACCCTGACGAACATCACTCATCATCCGTTGATATTCAGGACGCTTACCCGCGTTGGGGTTTACCTGTCCGAAGAGCAAGGATATTCCGCCGCATGTCTTTCTCATATAAAAATTGTAGAGCGATTAAAGAAGAACACCGACCATCAAAGGAATGCGTACTACTCACTTCTCGTCGCCATTGAATGTTTCCTTAAAGATATTTTTTGTATTGCTCGCTATTACAAGTTCGATGTGGGACGCCGGTATAGGTGCCAGGTGAGTAGCTATAAAGCTGTTTAAGCTGCTCATTCATATCTTTCGCGGAGGTACGGACAATATTTAAAGAACAAGGGTCATTCTTTCGTGGCAGCGACTCACGTCCATCGCAAATGACGGCGCGCCCCCAAATAGAATCAATTCCAAAACTGCCAACTTATAAAATCCTGTCTTGTATGTTTGCATAGCCATTCTACTAATAAATGGATTTGTGAGGCGCAACCTAAATAAAATCCACCGTCTTTTCGAGATTTATTTTGTTATATATATAACATTAATTTATTGTTGATATATATGTTACAAGATTGTTATAGAGTGGGAGATCTACTTGGCAAAAAAAACAAAGATCAATGATACAAAATGGCTTCTGTTGCTTTATCAGATGCCGGCGAAGTCCGAATCGGAACGAGTCAGAATCTGGAGAGCTCAACAAAAAATGGGAGCGATTTCAGTAAAGAATTCCGTCTCGGCCTTGCCCGACACGGAATTCTTTCGCAAATCAATTATTGATCTCGCGGATCAGATTGAATCCTGTGGAGGAGAGGCCATAGTAACCAAAGGACACTTCCTTTTCGGTCTTAAGCCTGAGTCTTTGGCTCAAAGCTATAATCTTCAAATGGACACGCAGTTTAAAAAACTGGCAAAAGAAATTCAGGAAACAGTAAAATCCATCGCATCAACTCCCTCGGCAAGCGAGTTGATGCGATGGGATCACAAGCGCACTAAATTCGCAAGCCAGCTCAATGATCTTTCACAGCGAGCCATCACTACCGCCGACGGAGAAGATCAGTGCAGAAAATTTTTGGTGGAGTTTGACAAGAAGCTGAAATCACCACAGCAAAAATCACTGGAAAGCGCAAAGAAATTTGTCGTTCCAAAAAATGCCGTGTGGGTTACCAGGAAAGATCCTTATATCGACCGACTCGCTTCGGCATGGCTGATTAAAAGGCATATCGATAAGAATGCAGAGATTCTATTTGTCGACATCGATAAATACACTCACAAGCCTCAGCATGTCCGTTTCGACGTATTTAATGGTGAATTCGCCCATGTCGGCGACCTATGTACATTTGAAAATTTGGTTCAGCACTTTAAAATAAAATCCTCTGCTATAAATGCCTTAGCTCAAGTCGTGCATGATCTGGATATCCAAGATGGCAAATTCGATCGCGCGGAAACTCCAGGTATTCGCATGGCCCTGGAAGGCATCATCCACGGATACAAAGATGATCATGAAAGACTGGAAGCGGCTATGAGCTTGTTGGATAGCTTGGTACTTTCTTTAAAAAAATAACTCATTAGGAGGAGAGAAATTATGAAATGGATTACTCGCGAACGCCCCAAAATAGATAGAATTGCCTGCCCTTGGCTCATTCAAAAATTTGTCGACAAGGACGCTGAATTTCTATATGCGCCCAAAGATCTGGTTACAAAAATTGCCAAAGAACAGAATGCAATTCCTTATGACATTGCCGGAGTAGAACTCACACACGACGGCGACTTCTGTAGTTTTGACGCTATCATCAAAAAATATAAACTCAACGATCCCGCTCTGGCTAAAATGGCTGAAATAGTTCGCGCCGCAGATACGGATACTCTGGAGAAATCACCTCAGGCTCCGGGGCTTCTTGCGATTACTCTTGGGCTTTCGGCCAATATTCCTGATGATCATAAAATGCTCGAGGTTGGAATGACTATCTACGAAGCACTATACACCTGGTGTCGATCACACACTCAAGAGAAGCATGGATGGAATCCTGCCCTCACAATTTAGGAGGACCTCATGGAAAATTTAAATCGTAGAGATGCAATGAAAACAGTTGCAACCACACTCAGTGCGGTTGCTTTTTCAAGTATTCCAGCCTTAGCAGCGGAAAAGGAAAGCCCCATGAAAGAAGAATCGAAATTTCATGTTCAGGATCTTGAAGTAAAACCTCTGCCATTTGACCCCAAGAAACTTCGCGGTATCTCTGAAAAGCTTATTCAGTCTCACTGGGAAAATAATTACGCTGGCTCTGTAAAAACATTGAATGCAGTGAGTAAGAAGATCAGCGCCGCTTTAGCAGAAAAAGATTATCCAGGATTTGCCTACAATGGACTAAAACGAGAGCATCTTATGAGAACCGGCTCTGTGGTCTTTCATGAGCTTTATTTTGACAATCTTGGCGGCAATGGAAAATCTGCCGGTGATATCGAAAAAGCAATCAAGTCGAGCTTTGGGGACTTCAATACCTGGGAAACCGAATTCCGCAAGATAGCCCAAGGCCTCAGCGGTGGTTCGGGCTGGGTTGTACTCGGGTACAATTATCATCTCAACCGACTCGAGAACTATTGGGCCTGGGATCACATGCACTTCGCTGCGGGCTCAACACCTCTTCTTGTAATGGATATGTATGAACACTCCTATCAGATGGACTACGGAGCTGCCGCCGCAAAATACATTGATGCATTTTTTGAAAATATCCAGTGGTCAGCGGTTGAACATCGCTTTGAAAATGCAAAAAAAATCAAGTGGTCATAAAGGGCATTTTATGAAAATCAAATCTATCTTTCCAACTATCGCGGGTGTTCTGCTTTTAGCGTGCACCCTCGCAAACGCACAGACTTTAAAAAGGATCTCTTCTATTGAACTGCCTGGTCCTGTAGGGAAGCGTTTTGATTATTTAAAGATCAATTACAAAGATCACCACTTGCTCTCTGCCCATCTTGGAGCAAATCAGTTTTATATCATTGATTTAAAAACATCCAAAGTGATTAAGACAATACATGATACTCCCGGCATTGAGGGGATCGAGTACGTTCAGGATTCTAACAAGGCCTATACCGCCAACTGGGGCGATAAAACGATCGGTGTTGTCGATCTTAAGGAGATGAAAGTCATTAAAAAGCTTCCGGCTCGGGCCAAGCCCGATGGGCTCGTTTACGATCCATCATTTCAAAAGCTCTATGTCTCTGATGAGCGCGGAAAAGCGCTGATCATCGTGGATGTTCAAAGAGATGTCATTGTCAAAACCCTAGAGTTCGCCAGTGAGACCGGCAATACACAATATGATCCCGTGGCAAAAAAGATTTATCTCAATCTTCAGGATCAAAATCTCATTGCTGTGATCGATCCCGCTACTGATACGATTGAGAGCACAATCCCAGTGGGTAACTGCCATGGCAATCATGGGATGACGCTGGATCCGGAAAATCATCTGGCGTTTTTGGGGTGTGAAGAAAATAACTTGCTGTCTGTCTTTAACTTGAACACGCGGAAATCAGTTGCGGAAATACCACTTCCAGATGGCGTGGATGTAATAGCGTTTGATCCTGGTCTTAAGAGAGTCTACGCCGCATGCTACAGCGGCGCCATTTCGGTGATTCAGGAAGACAGCCCAACTCAATTTCATAAAATCGAAGACTTCTCTGTAGAGGCAAAAGTTCATAGCCTCGCGGTCGACGCTGAAACTCATCGTCTCTATGTTCCAGAGCAGGAAGAGAAAGGTCAGGATGTTTCCCGGCTCGTGATATACGAACCAGTTTCAACTTCTCAAAAAAAGACCGGAAAATAAATAATGAGTGAAGATTCTAAGCAAAGCCCAAGGATGCCCGTTACTGTTCATGAAATGATTTTCTATTTTTTAAAGCTGGGAACTTTCGTGTTCGGTGGTCCCGTTGTTCTTTGCGATCATATGAGACAGGACCTTGTTGAAGACAAAAAATGGATCACTCCGGAAGAATACAATGAAGGCTTTTCGCTTTCGCAGATGGCACCAGGACCTCTAGCAGCTCAACTCGCCATTTACCTTGGCTGGGCCCGTGGTGGCATTCTTTGGGCCACTATAGCCGGTGTTGCGTTCGTGCTGCCGTCGTTTATAATGGTTCTCCTTTTAGCGGCTCTCTATATCAAGTATGGGGGATTGCCTTGGATTCAAGGGGCGTTTTATGGAATTGGCTCCACAGTCATCGCCATCATGGTCTCAAGCTCATACAAGCTCTCGAAAAAGTCTTTTAAGAAAGACTACGTACTATGGGGAGTGGGCATCATCAGCGCCGTGGTAACAATATGGACGGAATCAGAAAATGTATTTCTATTTCTGTTATCTGGAATTGCTTTAGCTCTTTTTAGAGGCAGGAAAATGACGACCACAGGTTTAACCCCTGGGCTTTTTTTCGCCGACTCGTCTTGGTTGATGACTGGAATTCATGGAGTTAGCAACAGCGCTGCTTTATGGGAGATCTTTCTTTTCTTTGCGAAAGCCGGTGCCTTTGTCTTCGGAAGCGGACTGGCTATTGTTCCCTTTCTTCATGGCGGTGTAGTCACCGAACATGCGTGGCTGTCTGAAAAGCAATTTTTAGATGCAGTCGCAGTGGCAATGATTACACCTGGTCCCGTTGTGATTACTGTTGCATTCATTGGGTATCTTATCAGCGGCCCTGTTGGAGCCGTGGTTGGGGCTCTCGGTGTCTTTCTACCTTGCTATCTTTTCGTGATAATTCCGGCACCATATTACAGTAAATTCGCAAAAAATTTGACGATCAGAGCCTTCATCGACGGAGTCACAGCCGCAGCTGTGGGATCTATCGCCGGAGCTACTGTAATTCTAGGAAGGCGCGCTTTGATCGATGTTCCAACCGTCGCACTTTTTTTGGTATCTTCGTTTATCATTCTAAAAGTTAAAAAAATTCCGGAGCCTATTGTCATTTTGCTTGTTGGCCTTGTTGGAGTTTTCATTCAAATGCGTTGATAAGTTACATCTCTGATCATTGCTGATTAAAGACAAATCTGCCTGGGCATAAGCATTACGTGCCACAATAAGAGCAAAAGCATGTTTAGTTTTAGCAAGATTTTAAAGAAAGAATTTAGGACCAGATCTTATTTAGTCAATCATGTTTCTTTGGCCCATCAAAATATATCCAAGCTATGAAGATGGAAATAGCCACCACCCAAAGGGGATCAATCCAGTCGTCGAATTTCAGCCAATCTATTGATGCGGCCTGAGAGTGACTAGTGGATATGGCGAAACTAACGAAAATCAAATGTTTAATGAAAGATATTTTTGGGCGGTTCATTGTCTCTTCACCTAACACCACTATAGAAACCCGCGAAGAACCCCTGACTTCCCCTCTGAACCCAAAGTCCAGTCGCTCCGATCCCTTGAATGCTGCTATCACTCACTCTTAGAGGTGGTGCTTCGCTATCTATAAGAGTTTCATTTGCTCACCTTTGAAGCCAATCAGAATCGAATGTCGTGCTTGAGTTTTATGCGAAAGGTTCACTTCTTTAAGCATTTTTCATTTGTCCATTCATCATCAAAAAAATTGCCCCTTTCCCTCGAGCTGTATCTATCTGAAATCCATAATAATTATCAGTGTCTTTCCATCTCCAAATTATTCCTCCAACAGATGAGGGGACCGCTTCGTCATGTGTTTTGAAACTAACTCCCACATATCCATCCTCAACTGAGATTCCCTTCTGTATGCACCAGGAAGCGGCTCCAGCACCGCTTAAGCGGAGTACATTAGAATTCAATTTTTCGCTGTCCACTTCCACAGTGCAGAGACCCGAGCCCTTCCCGGTGACACCAGATGTCCAATCAGATGGAGGCTGCCCTATGGGGTCTTTATCAAAAATTCCCTGATGAGGCGTGAAGTATATTGCTGCAACTAATATCGCAATTATTAAAAGAGCCATGCGCCTTCTCCGCTCTGTTTTTTAAAATCAAAATGTTTGCAATAGTTTTAATTTTTATCAACATGGTACTTAAAGACTGTCCACATACAGTACCTTCTTCAAAATAAATCAGGCGAAATAATAGTTTATTTTAAGAATCAATCTATCCACGGATGCCGATCAGCAATGATCGACCCCATAAAGCATGCACCATGAATCCTTGAAATATAATTTCTAGAGAAAAGAGAATCACAGTTAGCATTATATCGTATGGCCTTTTTATAAATCCGACTTTCGAGGAGGCGTATGAAACTTGATGACGTACCCACAAAGGAAGATGAGGCATTCATTTACATAGAAAGATATGTGAATGAAAATAGCAGTACCCAAATAGGGGAGCCGCTTTGGTCTTGCGGATACGCCAGCGGCACGGCGATTTTGTGATTCGGTCCGCAAATCTGCTAATCCAGGTAGACGCTTTTCTGCAAACTAGGGGGCATTTAGATTCTTCCGATTGAATTCACTCTCTTGACGCTCATTCCACTGCACCACGCCCCGCATCGCATCTTCGTAGGAGGTTGTGTAGTCAATACTAAGCGTGATCAGCCCGCCTAACCCTAAGGCAAGAAGAGACCAGTCATTATTTGATTCTTGTCCTCTTTGAGTGGCGACCGTAATGGGATAAATAATCGCTGCAGCAGCCAAAGCTGCGATCGACAAGCGAATGACTCCGCTTTTCGTATCTCCAACATAGATCTGCCCAAGCCCTGGTATTAAAGATCGACTAGTAGCTATCTCTTTGGACTTCCAAGGAACCTGCTTCGCTTCAACGGCTAAAGCCGCCAGCTTCGAGTTGGGTTTTTCTTTCATTAACTGTTCGAAAACCTCATCAGATGATTGATGCGGCAAGCCCTCGGCCCCGGCATATCGATAAGCCCAGCCTAATTTATACAGTGTTAGGGGGCGCAGTTCGGTTTCTGGATGATGTACAAGAAGTGTTTCCCAAAGCTGAATAGCACCGTCGGAAGATCTCAAACGCAATTCAAGTAAGCTGAGCGATCCTGCTAAGGACTGAAATGCGGGAAAATCCGTTATAGCAGCCGCCATTTCCGTTAGATAAGCAGCTCCACTACGTTCTGGGGGTTCGAAGCGATATTGATAGAAGCTTTCAGCCTGAAGAAATAACGCTTTTTCTTCAGAGGAAGCTTTGGACTCATCTACTAACTGAACAGAACGCTGAAGGCGTTGTTGAGATTCTTTGAAGATAGGATCATCGGTTTTTACAAGCACTGATGAAGTTGAGCAGGCACTTAAAAATACCAACAAGAGTAAAAGAGAGAATATTTTGCTTTTCCAACCATACGAGCCAATACATTTCACGTCAGACATACAAAGCTCTTATCTACATTTCGCTCTTAGATCAATCATTTGTATTGCTCAGGGATTAATCCTAACACAATCGCATCTAACGCAAATATACTGTGATGCTTGTAGCACGATCATAAATCGAATCAGAAATAATGAAGTTGAATATGCCGGAGCTAACGCGGGCGGCGTCAATGACAACGACCGAGAGATTCTTGTGCCGGTAGTTGGAACAGACACTTTCTATAGCCAGCAAAATAGCACCCAGGTAAATGGATCGATCTACCCTTGGGTCTTTCAGGTCATCGGATATTATGACTGATTATCGAGCAGAATTGGTCTCAATATGTCTCTCTCTATTGATCTCCCAAAATGGACGAGTGCCTTGCTTACCTCGCATGAGTACGATGATCAATATCCACTAGAAAATTTAAATAACGGAGAATACGTATGAGCACTATTAAGGGCATAAATGTCCTTCGTCTCAGAAAGAGACTCTGTGCAGTTTTTTTACAGTCGACTTACTATTAACGCAGAACTCATGAGACTCCACTCAGTTCCACATAAGGAAAGATGAGCTGGCATTGGTTTGCATTTGCAAGGATCAAGGAAAATCTTTGGAGGATTCTTTATGAAGTTTGCAATGCACATTGTGATCGCGACATTACTAGGACTTCCGTTTCTGTCTTCGGCCCAAACACTGACAAATCCCAAGGTGCCAAAGGAATTTGCAGCGAAATACTATTTTAACCAAAGCCAGGAATTTCCAAATTTATTTTTACCAGAGATATATAGACACATGCCACCGGATCAAGTGCCCCGCGATGTGGTCTTGGCTTCTAGAGAACTGGTCGAAAAAGCTTTCCAATCTGTTTTAAATAGGACCGCTTGGAAGATGACCTTGCCGGGTGAAGAAAAGTCTCGAGACATGAACCTCTTTCATTATTTGCAAACTGCTGCAAGCCAAATAGATCCAGGTGCTAAGATCTATCCTTCGGCAGGACTTATGAGATCTATGTTCAGTTACCTCTATGAGCAAATGTATGAGGCTCGCCGCAATGGCGAAATGGATTCGCAAAAAGTTCTGCAGGCAGTAATAGACTCAAAAGCAGTGATTCCTTCCTATGAAGTTCGCGGCGTCGGCAGTGACTTGGATGTGTTAGTAGAAGCTAAAGATCCTGCTAAGGCCGACCAAGTGAAAATGAAAGTTCATGGAATTATTAATTACAGCTTTGCCATTGCCTTCGGAGATAAACAGCTCAGTAGATCGAGCCTGGGAATGGCTCGCTCCACTTTTTTGCAAGGGGACGTCAAAGACCTCGGCAAACAGATTGCGCGGTCGGCCTCTCAAGGTGGTAGCACCTTGGATTGGCTAGCTTATGATTTGGAAGCTGGAAAATTCAAAGAGCCTGCCCGTGATCCCCACGTTATCGATAATTTTGTTCGTGGCTATTTCAGTTTTTTTAAGCCCGAGCAAGAAATGGATACTTTAGAACATGCCGCCACAACCATTCGTGGAATACGTCCTCTTCTGGAACTGCCTTTCTTGAAAATGAGTGGGCAAGACCAATTTGAAAATGAACTTGCCCAAATCTCAGAAGAAATCAACAAAGGAAATAAAGTTGCTTCGCATGATCTGACTCAATTCGCAAAAATGTTCCGCAATAGCTTTCACGGAGGCGCTAATAATAGAATTTGGAGAGGCGCTCCAGGTTCACTTGAAAGTAAGATCACAGATTTCGGTAAACTGATCAGAGAAAAGGCTCAGACTTCTCGTCTGCTTCCAATCTTTGCCTCGACAGAGGCACATAAAAAAACATTCCCCGGCGATGACCTTCCAGCGAGGCTTCTGATGGATAATCGGCACTTTATTGCCGGCTATACGGACAACGGGTATCTTTATCATGGCACTCCAGTCGTTGATAATATTCTTTCCATTTTAAAAAGTGGAATGCACATCAGTGATCATACAACCGGCAATGGTCGCTCGGTGTTTGGGCGTGGAGTCTATTTCACAAAGGACTTTGCTATTGTTGAGCAGCATCTGAAGGGCAACAATCTGGACAAAGATGCTTTTATGGCCGTGCTTAAGTTAAAACTCAAAGACCCGAAGAATTTACGTGTGCTAAGCTGGGGGGTTGCTCGGAATGATCCTTACATTCAAGAATTAGAAAAATGGTGTGCTCAAGTGGGTGTCAATATCTTTGAGTACCTTGATAAAGTTCATCATATCGACGTGATTTTAAACGAGCATATGGTTGTGCAGAACACTTCAATTTTTGATTTTAAAGATTCATTTCAACAGATTGGAAAATCTTTTGTCCAAGCGCAGGTAAAACAGTTAAGAGCCAAGATGGTTAAGGCAGATAGCACTTTTGTCGATGTCGAAAATCTTTCGATTTTATTAGAAATGGCTAAAGAAGTGGGCGAAGATAGTTTAACACGCCAGGCCTTTAAGGTTGAAGTACAAAAAAATCTGGAGGTCCTCTCTCGTCGTTCGAGTTCGGAGTTCGGTGATTCAGATGTGACTCGCTTGCTTTATTTAAACGGTCTGGCGAAATTCCTGTCTGGAGATAACAAAGACAACGAAGTTGCCCAGCAAATTGTAGAGCGTCTGGCGCTCAATCGTGGCGACCTCGTATTTGATCGCCTGGCACAAATTGCGGTGAAGTCCCCACGTACAGTGGATCGCCTTATTAGTAATGCCAACAGTAAAACTGTGGTCCCTTACGATATGGTACTTTTTCTGGTTTCCAATGGTCCTATTGACCAAGAGCTCTTTGCCAGAATTGATAAGATGATTGCTAACGGATTTAGGTATGTGGATATTCTGGGCGGTGTTGCACACAACTATCATAACAACAAAAATAATCCTCTCTTTATGTCGAACCTTAAACGCCTTATCGCTGGAGTTCCTCAGGCTGAAAGGCACTACCTGTGGGAACAGGGAGGGTATGGTATGCTTTTTGTCGGAGACGGAAAGCCTAGCCTTGAGGAGTTTAGGTCTTGGCAGCACGAGGTTCCTCAAGCGGTCGTTGCTCCTCAGAGAGTAGCTCAGGTCGAAAAAGTCGCAGAGGCCGCGGCGCTTGCGCCAAAGGCGCCGGCTGCAAAAGCTCCTCCAGCCCAGAAAGTATCTAACACTGACATTACCGCTTTGGCGCAGGAGATAGCCGGAGCCAGAGATTCCTTCAAAGTGACGGGTTTGCTGGAGAAACTTTCAAAACAAAAGCTATCTGACCAAGAAAAGTCTGAAGTTCTCAAAATTTATCAAGACTTTGCGGCAATTCGCACCCCTATTAAGGGCTACAGTTATATTCAGAGGAGTTTTAGCAGTCTTTTAGGGGCTCAGCGTGTAAATCTCGCTGGTGCTCTAAGATGTGAAGCTGTTTTTGGTGGAGCCCACTAACCAGCGCCACCAGGAAGCATTTTCAAAAAATTACTAGGCATCGGTCGATGAGTTTAAATAATTGAAGTTCTCAAGATATGCACCATTTCCTAGGCCTGCATGAAAATGCAATTAACTGTTCGCTAAGGAACAGGAGAATCGATAACTATAGTTTTGTCCGTCTTCTGAAATTGGATCTTTTCATCCCCTTTTTTATGACTATTTTACAGCAACAGCTTCAATCTCAAAAAGCATTCCTGCTAAGGCCAATGAGTCCACAGGTATATAAGTGCTAGTAGGGTACTGCTTGGTGAAGATCTGCTTTTTCTTATTGTTGGCAGCATCTAGACGTTCACGAGTATTTCCGACAACAAGCTCAGTCACCTTCACCACATTGTGATAAGTCATTCCTGCGCTCTTCAAAACTTTCTCGAGGTTTTGGTAGGCAAGATCAATTTGTTCTGAAAAAGTTCCAGCATTATCTTCAGAGGCTATTCCAACCTGCCCAGAGATATAGAGAATCTGTTGTGGTTGAGTCACAAGAATTCCTTGGGAATATGAATAGGCTCGAGAGTCGTAGCCCTCACTGAAATTTATGTCCTTAATAGTGCTCATACTTGTTCTCCGTTGCTTAAAGTTTCTGGTGGATATTGGTCGTACTTTTCCCAAAATGCGTATTTTTCTTGGTCCGGTGCATTTGCATACAAATGGAAATCTAGGAAGAAGTTTTCGCGCTTAATATTGGGAGTGAAAAGAATCTGAATACGACAACTTCGGTCGATTAAGGGTTTGAAGGCGTGCACAGTGAGAACGGGAATGATAACGGTGCCTCCGGCTTCTACGACTGTCCACTCGTTGTTAACTAGAATAGAGATTGCGCCCTCTAGAACATTGAAGATTTCTGTCATCTTCTTGTGATAATGCGGTTGAGCCCCATTTGAGCCTGCGGCGTAAGTCATAGTATAAAGTCCCAGACTTCCGGAAGTTAAATCGCTTGTGACGTCGAGAGCGCCCTCCCAGCCGGGATTGTGTATTCGTCGTTTGTCTTCCGCTTTTTTTAAGAGTGCTGCCATATATCCTTCTTTCCTTGGCAGGTTAAATCTTAAGAAGAATATAATCGTTAACATATGCTAAGATTTTAAAAAAAAGGTCTCGATATGAAACTCAGCGAATCTCAACAAGCGTTTTTAGATTTTCTGGATCCACAAAAGGGTCTTAATGAAACTGAGCAAATCCAGCTTTTGGCCAATTCTGAAGTTATATCAGTTGAAAAAAACGATCTCTTGATTCGGACTGGAGATGAGGTAACGCATGTCCTCTATCTGTTAGAGGGGATTGTTCGATACTACATTGATACTGAAGATGGACGAGAGGTCACTAAAGCCTTTTATAAAGATTCATTTTTAATCGGCAGCTTTGATGTTCTTTTCAACAAGATACCAAATAAATTCTCGGTGCAGGCCTTGTCTGAAGTTAAGCTGCTCAAAATTCCCATAAACAATGTGCGGAACTTACTAAAAACCTCTCACGAATTTTCGATGGCGTACAATCGATTTATTACTTCTGTCTTTATATTTAAAGAACAGCGTGAAATTGAATTGCTTTCCACCACAGCTCAGGAACGGCTCAAAAGATTCCAACAAGACTTTCCTGAAATTGAAAATGAAATCTCAGGAGTTGTTTTGGCAAGTTATCTCGGAGTGTCGGCTGTTCAGCTCAGTCGGATAAAGAACAAAAACTGAGCTGAGACTGCTTTTCTACTGAATGCAAAAAGGGGCTTCAAAAGAAGCCCTTTTTTATTACTGCAATTCTGAGTATTCGTGCCTATAACCTTGATGTCGGTGATTCCTCCCTAGGTTGTGTAGGCAACTTTCGAATCGCTCTGCCGCGAATCTTGGGAAAGATAAACCAAGTCCAGGTGTAAATTACGGCAACAATAGCAGCGATTATAATACTGACCAGCCGTGACTCTAGAATCACTCGCGCGACAAGATAAATATCCAAGCAAGTGCCATAAGCCAAAGGCACCATGGCCCAGGCAAGGAATCGACTGGAAAGCTCTACAAAGTGCTTCGAAATCTGGTGATCGGCTTGGCGGTGATAGGCGGCCGGTGCCACCACAAGAATCGCGGCTAAAGCCACAAGCAAAAGAGCGATAAGATGAACAGTTTGCTCTGTTTGGTTCAAGTTCAATTTGAACCCCTGATTGAAAACCGCCACTAACTGAAAGCCAAACAACGCTTGAATACCCGGCAGCACCATGCGGGCTTCTTGCTCAATAGTATTCACCTGTTCCCCCAGGGATTGGCGATACTGGGTGTGTCTGTTGGCGTCCATATCAGGGATATTGTTTGTGGACATAGCTTTCTCGCTTCCGCATTTCTAGTTAGCTCTGAGCGTACTAAGAATTCAGTCTTTTTCTATTTATAAATTCTGCGGACAAAAAATATTGCCAAAAGTAGTCTTGCTTCTGTTGAGTTTTCGTTGAGCCGATCACGGGCTCGCATGATAATGAGGAATGCAAAAGCCCACACTATTAGATCTTTTTCCAACTCAGTTCGTATTGGGGATGAAAGAGGTCGATTCAAAAAATCAGAAGATGAAAAAGTTCACTCCCAAGGAGTTAGCGGATTACTGTGATGATCACGTTATTCCCACTGTCCTAGGCCCAAATAATCAAACCTTCTTGATTGATCATCATCATTTCGCTCGGGCCTGTTGGGAAAGCAAAGTCGATATTTACAAGGTGAAATTGGTGAAGGATCTGAGTCACCTCAAAGACAATGAGTTCTGGAACTTCATGATTAAAAGCGAATGGGTCTATCTACACGACCAGTTTGGAATGGGAGAGCATTCTCCAGAGGCACTTCCTGTGGATATTCGCGGTTTGGCCGACGATCCTTACCGAAGTCTTGCTTGGGCGGTGTTGGATCAAGGAGGCTTTAAAAAACAGGATATTCCTTTCTTTGAATTTAAGTGGGCTACCTTCTTCAGGCATAACTTGGAAATCAAGCTTCATGTGAAATCAGACTTCAAAGATGCAATTCGTGATGCATTGAAACTTTGTAAATCACCCCAGGCAAGTCACCTGCCAGGTTATATCAAGTAGGTAGCGCTTGCCGAGACGTGCTGAATTTTTTCTTTGGAATTAAGAAATGAGATCAATTTGCCTCGGCCGGTTTAAAATCGACAGCAATCGCTACGTCGACTGCTGGAATAGCGGAGCCAAAGAAACGAACGACGTTTAAACTTGGGATATAGTCCCAGCCGTTCACATTGCTTCTTGGGATGACTTGGCCGTTAATTTTTACCACGATACTGCTTTCAAGGGGCTTACTTGAAAGTTTGAAGTCAGTAAGAATCTGGATAACTCTAGCGCGGATATTTGAAACAGCTCCAGGAAGACTCGATGTGCAAATTGAGCCCATTGTTCCGCCAGAGGCGTTGACCAGCCCCATAAAGGTCACGCCGGGCTCGGAGTAGTCATCAAAAGTTGTACAAGTCGTATTTAGCTTTAGAACTCCAATGAAGTTAAAGATCCAAGCTTGGCTTCCGTCTGAATGAGGAGGCTTGATGCTGTTTAAGAAATCTTTGAAGTAGTTCACAGCAATATTTTCTGACTTACTTTTGTCGTCGCCATCTGACAAGGCGATGACGACAAGAAGAGCATCATCACGAAGAAATCCTTGCCCTTCATTTTTAAGATAGTTTGGAGATAGCACGGCCTCCATGGAGTCAAGCCCGCGATTATTGTTGCTACCATCTCTTCCAACAACCAATCGTGTCGAAAGCTGCAAGGTCATATTCGGAGACGAGTTAGTTAGTATCCGTGGCGATCCCATGAAGTGTCCACCATTGGGATTGGTTCCACCCATACTGCTGGTGATGACAGCCATGTGATAATCCAACTTAAGAGAGTCTAACTTGGATACTAAGTCAGGAATTTGGCTACTGAGATCCTGCTGATGTTTTTGCATGGACGAAGAGTTGTCCATGACCCAAAGGATATCCACCTTGTTATTATAAGCAATGTTTTGGGCGAAGTTGTTATTTGCCGCAGGCAATTCAAACTTCACTCCTTGGGAGCACGCCATCAGTAAAGTAGATGACACAGTTATGCCTACTGCGATTTTCGTTTTAGAAATTACTAATTTAAAAAAATCTTGGTCCATTTGCATTTTCATAAGGAGTTACTCCCTATGAAATTATCGTTTAAATCAGACACCAACTTCAACTGTAAGAATTGCGTCGTTTTATTGAAAATTAATGTTTAAAAAATTGTCGAAAGTTGAGGAATATCTCCAGACTTCCTAAGAAGAAAAAAAATTTTAGTGACTGATAAACGTTATTACTCCTCATGGTTCGTCCTGCTTTCGGTATTCATAAGAACGCAACAACAACGCTCGAACATTTCCATAGAAGAGTGGGCACTTATTCAGATGTGAGCATAATTTGTCTCTTCGTAGGCACTGTTTCAAATTGAGATGGTGAGCTGGCCTTGGGTGCAAGTGTTATCGAAATTGATCACATATTATTGCGCTAGATATCTAACCTAAATCCTAACAAAAAACTCGGATGAAGATCCGATTTTTTTGTTTTTGATGCCCAGTGATTTTTTAATCTGCTCAAGCTTCTTGATAAGTCTGTTTCACTAATCCAAAAGGGCTTCTAAGAAGCCCTTTTTTACTAGCCTCAGCTATGCGCAACGTTTCCCTCCGGCTTCAAATCCAATAGCGCCTTGTTAGTCTCCATATCAATGGGCACGGAAACCTGCTCATGGGTGATGAGCCACTTACCTTCGATTTTTTCAAAACAATCAGTCCAGCGCATCCACATATCCATCTTCTTGCCGTCCTTCATCGTTCCCGTGCAGTGACAAAGACTGTGGGCGAAACCCACATCGTCGCTGGCTGCGATGTCGAGATTGTGAAGAGTGAATGTGGCATTGGTGACAGGGGTCTCCACGGCCATTTGCCAGGATTTTCTATAGGCCTCGGCGCCGACGAATTGCAAAGGTCCCATCATGTCGAATGCAATAACGTCGGGTGAATAGAACGACATGATCTCATCAAGGTCTTGATCGTGAACGGCTTCTTGGAAAAGATTTATTTGCTGACGAATTTCAGACTCGGGGTTGCCAGCACTTAAAGGCGCTGTCTTTTTGTCTGGTTGTGTTTTCTGTAAGTCCATAATTGTCCCTCCAAATGATTTTTCTCGAGGGAAAATGCCCCGAGAGATCATGGTTTAAAGAGTTTTCTTTAGAGGAAGCAATAAGCGCGCCGTGGATTTATGTCTTCAAACAAATTAAGTAGTGTGTTCGAAGACTCTCACGGATCGTTCTGTAAGATGGGGTAAAATTTCTTTCACGACGATATCTTGAAAATGTTTATTCATGCGATGGGCTTCGACAGCCTCCACATTTTTATACTCTTCATAAATAAGAATATTTTGCGGAAGAATCGGATCTTGATAAAAGTCATAAGTCAGATTGCCGGCCTCTGCACGTGAGGCTTTTTGAAGATCAGCAAGCAAGGTCAGGGCTTTTGGTAAGAAACCGTCTTGAACAGTCCATCGAGCGACAATGACCATCATAGGGACTCCAAACTTAAGCGATATGACGCTTTTGAATTCCTGCACATAAAGCGACGCCAGCCAGGATCACATACCAAAGAACTAACAGCCATAGCAACAGAATGGGCAAGGCTGCGAAGGACCCATAGATCTTATTGTAGTTGAAAACTTCGATGGTGAGGAATGCAAAACCTCTGTGAACTGCATAAATACTGATCGAAGCAATCACCGAACTGATAAGGGCCGCTTTAGAATGAACCTTTAGATCGGGGACCAGTTTGTAAATTAAAAATAATGAACCAACCAGAACTAAACTGTTAGAGACTCCCACCGGCAGAATTCGTCGTGCGAATTGAAACTGTTCTAAAGAAATAAAGCCCACATAAATGGCAAGGGCCACAGGGATAAGAAGAATCAAGACCCATTGATAGATCAAACGTTTATAGAAGGGGCGGGTGCGAGGATGGGCCCACACGCGATTGATACCCACTTCCATGTCATGCATCAGTTTCAAAGAGGCCAAGAACAGGAAGACCGCCCCAGTAGTTCCTAATTTTCCCGCATTGATGTTCTTGATAAAAATGCGAATGAACTTTGTCACGTCACCACCCGCAGCTTCACGCAGGTAGATCAAAAGAAAACCTTCAACTTTAGGGTAAAGGGCTTCCAGGCCACCAATGGATTGGAACGTGGCTAGAACCACGGCAAGAAACGGAACCATGCCCAGAATTGTCGAGAAAGACAAAGACGCAGCGACAAGTTGCAATTCTCCATCGCGCATTTGCTGGATAGTGTTTTTGATCACTTGCCAGATTTTAGTTCCAAGGTCTTTTCTGAAAAGAGCATTCATGCTTAGAAAATAGCATGAATGCAGAACGGACGTCTATAGCCAAAACCTTTTCTGAACGGCGAAGTCATGTCCGCTTCGTTCGATCAAAGCAGCATCGCAATAAGGATCGTGTTCAAAGAAAAGATACCAATGTTGATCCGCCGCTTGGCTAAGATACTTTTGTTTTTCTTCCATCAACACCATCGGCTGCAAATCATAACCCATCAACCAAGGGATTTTCACGTGAGTCGATGTCGGCACAACGTCGCCACAATAAAGCAAAGTTGTTGCCCCGTCGGAAACTTTGATCATCATTTGCTGACTTGTGTGACCATCTGATGTGAAGGCTGAAAGACCTGGAAGAAAATTTTCTTTATTTCCATCCAACAAATTCAAAACGCCGGCATCAAGCAAGGGTTGAAAATTGGCAGGGTAGTAACTGGCGCGTTCGCGCAAGTTCGGATGACTGGCAGTTTCAAGGTTGCCTTTTTGAGCCCAGTATTTTGCGTTAGGAAAAGTGGGAACCAGTTTGCCATTACGTTCTGTTGTTCCGCCACCCGCATGGTCAAAGTGGAAGTGAGTCAAAACAACATGGTGAATATCTTCAGGCGTGAGGCCATGGGCTTTTAAGGATTTTAAAAGCGAAGGACCGCTTTCGTCGATATTGTACATCTCTTTAAATTTTGGTCCCAATTTTTCGCCGTACTTCAAAACGAAATCGCCACCATTGCCAGTGTCGATCAAAATATTGTTGCCCGGTGATTTTAAAAGCAAAGCCCGTGCTTCCATTTTGATGCGATTCTTATCGTCGGCCGGATTGGATTTTTCCCATAGAACTTTTGGGACGGTTCCAAACATCGCTCCGCCGTCCAAGCCAAAGATGCCAGTAGGGATCGGACAAAGTTCGTAGCTAGAAATTTTTAAATGCTTTGTTTCATTATTCGGAGTCATCGTAAGTCTCCTCAGAGGTATTTGCGGTTTCCACTTTCTTCGGAGCAAGAGTTTCATCTTGGGCCGCGAAAGCATCAGGATTGATCGTTAAAACCCAGCTCTTGTAAGCAGTATAAACCTGTTGGATCGGAGCTGGTGGGTGCACCGGACCTACGTGCATGATCAGCTTGCCTGGTTTGGCAAAGAACTGACCCTTGGGCCAAAGATCCAAGTTGCCTTCAAGATATGTGAATAAAATCGGAGTTTTAGTTTTTTCAGAGAAAATCGAAATTCCGCGTTTGAACTCTTGAACTTTTCCAGTCTGAGAACGCGTGCCCTCGGGGAAAATGATCAACCACATGCGCGGCAGCTCAGTCAAAAGTTTCAAGATCAAATTCACAGCCTCACCCTTGCGATCTTTACGATCAATGGGAATGGCTCCCAAGCAGTGTTGAGAAAAGAAGGTGAACAAGGGATTGGAAAAGAAATAGTCCTTGGCAGCAGCGATATAAACGCTCAGCCAATAACGACGGGGAATGGCAGCAGCGATGGAGGTCGCATCCAAGTGACTCGCGTGATTGCTGATAATGATCAACTTCGGTTGAGTTTTGTAAAGCTCTTTAAACGGAGTCCCTTTGACCTGCAGACGAATATAATATTTGAAGGCGATGTTCTTTAAAAAGATCGACCACAAAAAGCGCATGCACACACTGAACAAGTCGATATGACGTGTGAACAGCGGCAGATGTTTTAGGTAAGTGGGCAGCTTGGTCCACTGCTCGTTTTCGTAATCCCAATCTCTCATAGAATAACCGTCATCAAGTAATAGTAAATCGGTGCCACGAAGATCAAACGGTCAATACGATGAAGAAAGTCACCGCGGCCGATGATGAAGGGGCCCACGGTTTTCATGCCAGCATCACGTCGTACGACTGTCATCACAAGATCACCGACGAAGCCGCCGAGACCTGCAACAAGACCGGCAGAGAGCCAATACTTTTCTGAACCATCTGGAAGCAAGAAGCGCATACAGCCAGCAAGGAACAAAGTCAGAGCGATAGAAACCGCTGTACTGCCGACAGAGCGGCGAGGATTGATACCTGGGAAAAGTTTCCAACCACCGATGTAACGACCCACAGCCAAGTTGGTGTTATCGCAGAACTCGGTCAAGATGATTAGATACATCACTTGGAAAACGCCATTCGGGAATTTTAGTATCAGACCCAAATGCATGAACGACCATCCCAAGAAGATGAAGGCCAATAGGGTCAAAGACATATACTGAATCATGCGCTTGTATGAGTTTCTAACTAAAGGCACCAAGCAACTGAAGCCCAGAACAATCATCGGCATGGCATTGTAGATATCCAAGCGATTGAAATAGCAGGCCGCGCCCAAGCCAATAATTCCCAGATAGCAGATCATCACAAAATTACTGCGATGGAACATCCCCATGATCTGGAAAAATACTTTGGCGCCAAAGATTGCGATGCAGGCTAGAAGAACCAAAGGCCAAGGCTCTGGTAAGCCCATGATGATAAACATCAACGGAGCTGCAATCAGCCAACTCTTGATACTCGCCCATGACTGAACAAAATAATAATTCTTATTTCTGAAGAAAAAGATGATGGCGCCAGAAACGAAGATGATCGAAAGAACAATCAGAACCGTTTGACGGTAAATGTGGCTGTCCCAAGCGGTGGGCATTTGAAGAGAGATCGGGAAGTTGAAATTCATGGAGTGTCCTCTTGGATCTTGTACTGAGCCAGTTTTTTATAAAGATTAGATCGTGAAATTTGCAGAAGATTGGCTGTCCCTTCGGCATCTTTGGTTTATTGATAAGCGGTGCGGATCACATGCGCCTCGAACTCATCAACCAAAGTGTTTAATCCCTTGTTGAAATCAATCACTGTGTAAGACGGTGCCGCTGCAGATGAAGCTGCGGGCTTCATCCAAGCAGTGACATCCTCTTCGCGAATAAAAGGCAGGGGAGACGTGAGGCTTAATTGCTCACACACACGCTTAAGTTCGCGCACGTTTCCGGGCCAGTTGTATTTCTTTAAAGCCGCAAGGCCATCTTCGGTGAAGCTTTTGTTGCGACGAGGACGTTCTGCCTCTAAGAAATGTTGTCCTAATTCTGCGATGTCATCCAGGCGTTCGCGCAACGGTGGCAATTCAATTCTTTGTGAAGCTAGACGATAAAGAAGATCTTCGCGGAATTCCCCAGCGGCGACCATTTTATCCAAAGGCCTGTTGCTGGCAACGATGACTCGGGTTTTGACGAAGATACTTTCTTTGGCTCCGACTTTGCGAACTTCACCGGTTTCCAAGAAGCGCAACAGCTTAGCCTGTTGAACCAATGGCAACGCTTCGATTTCATCCAGGAAAAGATCGCCTCCATTGGCAGCCTCTGTCAGACCGACTTTGTTTTGGTCGGCTCCGGTGAAGGCGCCCTTCACATGACCAAACATTTCCGATTCAAATAAATTATCGGGAATGCTGGCCACATTGACAGCGATGAACGGACGTTCGCCTTCTTGCTCATTCAGCAAGCGTGCTGCCACTTCTTTACCACATCCGGTTTCACCTTCGATCAAAACAGAATTGCTTTCGCCGCGAAGTTCAGCCAGACGTTTTTTGATTTTTAATGAAGCCGCGGAAGTTCCCACCCAGCGAATGCTGTGGCGATCTGCTCGGGGATCGACGTTTCGTAAATCCCAATGGGCTTCCATCTTTTCCAAAAGAAGTAACACCTCTTCAGGCATCAAAGGTTTTGCGAGGAACTTTTGCGCCCCAGCCTTTAGACAAGTTTCCATCAAGGTGCGGTTGAGGTCACCAGACATGGCCACAACGTCTAATTGAGGATTGTGCTTCAAAAGCTTTGCGATCACTTCAGGACCTGCGGCCTTTGTGGTTCCAGGTTCTAAATGCATATCGACGAAAGCGGCGTGATAGAAACGTTCATACTGAACTGCTTCTAGCGTGTGTGCAGAAAAAAGCTTCCAATGGGAAGGCACGCTCATCTTTAAAGCTTGATGAACTAAAGTGTCATCATCGACTACCAATAGAGAGAAAACTCGAGTGTTGCTCATAGGCTTCAGAATGGCTCGACCAGAGGCCTTTGACTACCCTTAGTGCGCATCGTCAGTAGTGACGTACGACGAAAAGTAAGAGTAAACTTGTCAGAATGGAGGCCCCATGAGCGCACCAAGAATTCTCCTCGTAGAAAATATCCATGAAGTGGCAAAAGAAAAGCTTTTAGATGAAGGCTTTAAAGTTGACATGATCACACATGCCCCTTCGGAAGAAGAGCTTTTAAAGCTATTGCCCAACTATGATGTCTTGGGAATCCGTTCGAAAACAGAGATCACAAAAAAAGTTCTTGAGCACAACAAACATCTTTTAACAATTGGGTGTTTTTGTATTGGCACAAATCAAGTTGATTTGAAGGTTGCCCGTGAAGAAGGTGTTCCTGTTTTCAATGCGCCTCACTCGAACACTCGCTCGGTGGCTGAACTTGTCATTGCAGAAATGATCGCACTTTCGCGTCAACTCGGAGATCGCAATACCAAAGCTCATGTCGGTGAGTGGGTGAAGTCTGCCGTGGGTTCGAAGGAAGTCCGCGGAAAAACTTTGGGCATCGTGGGCTACGGCCACATCGGCAGTCAGGTCAGCATCTTGGCGGAGTCCATGGGCTTGAAAGTGGTTTTCTTTGATGTGTTAAAAAAGTTGCCTCTTGGAAATGCTGTGGCTGTGTCCACTTTGGAAGAGCTTCTGCGCGTCTCCGATTTTGTGACCTTACATGTGCCAGAGACCCCAGAAACCAAAGACATGATGGGCGCTAAACAGTTCGCACAAATGAAAAAAGAAAGTCACCTTATCAATGCCAGCCGCGGAACCGTGGTTGTCATTGAGGATCTTGTGGCGGCGTTAAAATCGAAGCACATCGCGGGTTGTGCCATCGACGTTTTCCCCGAGGAGCCGGCTTCGAATAAAGAGAAATTTCACTCTTCTTTGCAGGGTGTTTCGAATGTGATTTTGACCCCACATATTGGTGGCAGCACGGAAGAGGCTCAATATGCCATCGGTATGGAGGTCGCAGAAAGTTTCCGTCGTTATTTGAAAATTGGCTCTTCGTCAGGTGCCGTTAACTTCCCAAATGTTGATCTTCCTGTTAAGCATGGAACATCTCGGTTATTGAATGTGCATAAGAATCAACCTGGGGTTCTCGGAGAGATCAATAGCATCATTTCTCGAGCGGGGGCGAACATTGAGGGGCAATATCTGTCCACGGATGAGCGCATCGGTTATCTTGTCATGGACGTGCATTCATCCCATGCACAGAGCTTGGCTGCGGAGATTGAGAAACTTCCGCGTTCCATCAGGACAAGAGTTGTTTACTAATTAGACAATCATTAACAATCGCGAATCATCGTTAGATTATTTTCAGGGTCATTGTGACCCTGTTTTTTTTATGTTAGATCCTTCTATATTCATTCGAAAAAATACCGGGGGGATCATGAAATTACTTATCGTTGCTCTTGTTCTTGCCGCATCACCAGCATTCGCCGTAACTCTTGGCGGAGGCAGTGACGAGTTGGAAGTGTCTTATATCTCTTGGTGCCAAGGCTCTAAAGTTATGGGTCTTTTTGACAACCAAGAAGCCTATACAAAATTCGACTGCGCTGACACGAACAAAACTTGTAAAGAAACCCAACTGTTTCGCATGGGACGAATGATCGTTTTGGCGTCTTGTTCTGAAAAATAATTTAAAACGTTTTAAAAATAATAATTTTTTTTAAAGGAGAAATTAATGAAATTACTTATTCCTGCTTTGGTTTTTGCTTCAAGCCCAGCATTCGCATCTTTCCAAGACGAATCACCGGTTCTTTATCTTTCTTGGTGTGAAAACAACTCTGTCATGGGTCAAGACGATCAAGCCAACCCAGTTGTTCGTTACACTTGCACTGAACAACAAACTTGCCAAACAATCGCAAGATACAAAATCGACCGCACCATCATCACCGGCGCCTGCGTAGATAAAAACAAATAGGTACGGACACACTTTTGGTTGAGATGCGCGTCAAAGTGCTTCTCAGATTCAAAAAATAAAAAACCCACAGATCAAAAGCTGTGGGTTTTTTTATGATCAAATTGTTCTGAAACTCTGTAGGGTTTTCGAATCTTTTTTAACAATCAAATCAAATACCTATAGTGATTGCCCAAGGTGGTTCCTGGGTAGTCGCGATTGCTCAATGGTAGCAGTTTTTGCTAGCAAGTTGCGGCAAAAAAATTGAGACGAGTTTGGTGCTAGTCTTTTATATTATATGCTGCTCGATGATTTCTAAATCTGTTGTTGTTCAAGCTTTTTTATTCTGACCGGCAACTACCAATAGGCCAATTGTGGCAATTGCCATAAGGACATTTTTGAAGGATGCCATTCCTGAGAGAGCCACAGCTCCGGCAGACACGGCTATAGAAAGTACCAAGTAAGAGGCCATCTTTGCTCTATAGAAAGTATCTATGTCAGTTTCCCAAAATAGATCTTTAATTTTTACGGTCATTTTTGCAGACAGGTCTGTAGTTATTGAAAGTGGTATCAGCAGCAGGAGAGTCAATGATGATGCGATATTTGCAATTTCCTGTGGGGAAAGATGAGACGCACGGTTTAAGAGTAAATCGATATTGCTCAAGACATGAAGACCATCAGTGGAGAAGTGATCAACGCCAATTTTCAGATGTGAAAATATTTTCGGAAGTTTTCTAAAGTTTGCGAAGAACAGGGAGTAAAACATTAAAAACTTTAGAAACATGGGCAACAGACAATTGGATACTAAGAGCATGATGGATGCTTTTACCTTTTTCCGATTTTGTTCGCGCCTTAGCTGCCTTGGGTCGGGTGAATTGACATAGGACTGATAAGATGGATTGTAAATATAAATCTAGAAGGAATCAGGAGCTTTTTCTTTGGATCTAAATATGTATCTAAGGGAATCGTAGAGACCGGAGGAAACAATGTTTAGAATGATTCCAATTAAAGCGTCCAAATCAAAACTCCGGATAAATCTATGTGGTAGATTCTTCTCGGGTATCCAAGGAAAGAAATTAAAATAGTTCAATGAAATAAATGACTTTTTGCACGAAAGATCTCCTTATGTGTTCAGATCTTAACAACTATGACTCGTTCTAAAACATTGATTCATTTATCAGGCTCCTAGTTTACGGGGGGCTCGTAGGCTTAATGAGTTGAATTGGTGCCATAAGAGAGTGACCTAATGACGTAAAGAGCGGCATGAATAACACAGTTAATTCCGACCAAGTAACATCCGCTAAAATTGCAGCAAGACTTTTGTTTACGGATTAATCTTCAATAGCACTTGGCGGTCTTCTCGTGAGCGTGGCAGATGGTTAATCTTTCTATTGACGGATATCTTCAAGAAACCCAATGGCTCTGACGGGTCATTGGGAGGGGAGAGGACTAACTTTTGTAACGCAGTTGCGACACCAAAAGTGTGTCCGTACCTAAATCACTTTGCCGGGGTTCATGATGTTGTCTGGGTCGAAGACTTTTTTGATGTCCTTCATGATTTGGATTTCGGCTTCGGATCTTGTGTAGTTTAGGAATGATTTTTTGGTGAGGCCGACTCCGTGTTCTGCAGAGATGGAGCCTTTGTATTTTTTTACGGTGTCGAAGACCATCACGTCGACTTTACGGCATTCTTTGACGAACTCTTCTTTGGACATGCCTTCGGGGCGAAGGATGTTGATGTGAAGATTGCCGTCGCCGATGTGGCCGAACCATACAACTTCCCAAGTTGGGTAGGCCTGTGACAAGACTTTGTCGAGGTCATCCATGAATGGAGGCACCTTTGAGATCGTCACGGCGATATCGTTTTTGTATGGAGAGTACTTTGCCAAGGACTCTGAGATATCTTCACGGTAGCGCCAGAAAGTTGTCGCTTGAACGTCGGACTGGCTGATAATTCCGTCTAAGACCCAGCCTTCTTCCAAGCATTTTTCAAATACACCTAAAGCATGTTCTTCATCTTGGTCATTGCGAGTTTCTACTTCAGAAAGAACGTAAAACGGAGCTTGAGTTTCCAGTGGTGCAGGAAGCTCGGTGTTTTCTAAAACTCTTTTTAAGGCCTTGTCTGAGAACATTTCAAAAGCGACCAAAGAAGTTTTGGTTTTGAATTCCGCGAAGATTTTCATCACAGCATCCAAACCACTAACGGCCATGACAAGGACCTTCATTGGCGGAGGATTCGGTGCAAGTTTAATCGTGGCCTCGGTGATGAAACCCAATGTGCCTTCTGCGCCGATAAACAAATGGCGAAGATCATAACCAGTCGCATTTTTCACGAGGGCGTTGTTCAGCTCAAGAACTTCTCCAGCGCCGGTTACCACTTTCAAAGCCGCAACCCAGTCGCGAGTCAATCCATAGCGAACAACTTTGATTCCGCCAGCATTGGTAGAGATATTACCACCCATTTGTGACGAACCCACAGCTGCGAAATCCACGGGATAGAAAAGATGTTTAGAGTGAGCGAACTCTTGCAAAGCCTCTGTGACAACGCCGGGTTCGATGATCACGGTCTGATCAACCGGACTGAAATCTTTGATCTTGTTCATTTGATCGAAAGACACAACGACTTCGCCTTGCGTGGCAACGGCGGCTCCAGAAAGACCGGTGCGACCGCCTGAAGGAATCAAAGCGATTTTGTTTTTACGCGCCCATTTTACAAGGGCGACGACTTCTTCAGTGGTGTGAGGGAAAACAATGGCAGAGGCTTTGATGTCGAAATAAGTTGTCCAGTCTTTGCCCCAATATTTTAGGCTCTCATCATCGGTTTTGATTTGTTCTTTTTTAAGAAAACTCTCAAGTTCGAGGAGGGCTGGCGACATACAACATCCTATTTTAGTTTTTTAAAACTTCGACCTAAAGCTCTTCATCGTGAAGGGGTCGGTGATATTCTTTCAGAGTTCTGATTCTAAAGAAAGCGTAGGCGGGACACAAGCCCCAAGCGGCAGTAATAATGCCGTAAATACCAATGTACGCCCAAAAAGGTCCCCCTGCGACAGCGTAGGCGGTCAGGCCTACACCGAAAATAAAACGCAGAATGCGGTCCCAGAGGGCGACATTGCATCTCATGGAAGTTAGGCTTTCAACATCTCTTGAAGTTCGCCTGATTGATACATTTCCATCATGATATCGCTTCCACCAACAAGTTGTTTGTTGATGTAAAGCTGAGGAATTGTCGGCCAGTTGCCGTACTCTTTGATACCGTTGCGAATTTCTTCGTCTTCAAGAACGTTGATGTCATGGAACTGAACGCCCATGTCTTGAAGGATCGCGCAAGCACGTGCAGAGAAACCGCACATAGGGAACTGTTGAGTTCCTTTCATGAAAAGTACAATTTTGTTTTGGGCCAAGATACCGTCGATTTTTTGGTGTACAGGAGATGACATAAATATTTCCTTCACTCTGATTTCTTCAGAGTACATGTTTAATAATACTATTTAATTTTAGTCTTAATTGAGAGCGCGTGAACTTCCCCGGTCTTCAATTCTGGACCAAAGCAGCCCATCACGTGCTGATGCTGCTGAATGCGAGATAGACCCGCAAACTTGGTGCTTTCCACGAAGACTTCCCAATGGTCTTGGGTGCCGGTTAAATCGAAAACTTCGATTTTGGAATCTGGATAATTTTGCTCTAATCGTTCTTTCATTTGCTCTGCTGTCATAGGAACGGAAAGTAACAGAGTGCGGGGGCGAAGTCCAGGGACTCAACCGAACCAGCTTAGCCTGTATGCATGCGGGTTGATTAATGCAGCTCGTCAGCGTAGGATGGCCTCATGTTTGGGCCATCACAGCGTGTACTTAAGATTTTCGCTCTCGTTTTTGTTGTTATCTTCTTCTATTTTCTCGCCAGAGTAGAGTTTTTAGCTTGGAACTGGAATATGTTTCGGGCCAAGCCCTTTGCGGATCTTTTGTGGTCGCTTTTTGTTGGCTTGCGCTTCGATATTTCGGCGGCTCTTTCGGTGGCAGCTCCCGTTCTGCTTTTGTCATTTTGTCCGTGGCCGAAGGCGTGGGAGAAAGCGTGGCAGAACACCACCTGGGCTATTTTCTGTATCACGCAAATTCCATTTTTGATTTTAAATCTTGTCGACACCGAGTTCATTAATTTCGTCGGTCGCAGATTTACCTATGACACCTTGTTCATCATGGGCGAAGCTCAGGGCAAGATGGCGGGCTTTGTGGGAACATATTGGCCGTTGTTCTTAGTGAACACTTTGATTGCCATCTTTTTTGCCTGGGTCGCGTGGAAAGTTCTTAAGAAATCCAGCAAAGTTGTATGGCCCTCGGATCTCGCGAAGACCGCTAAATACTGGGCAGGTCATGGATTTATTTGTTTTGTCGCTGTGGCTATTTCCGTGGTGGGAATCCGGGGCGGTTTGCAAGGCAAGCCTATCAGCTTTGTGAATGCGAATGTCTTCACAGCTCCGGTTTTAAATAATTTGGTATTGAATTCGACGTTCACATTTATCAAAAGCTACGGCGCTGAAGAGATCAAACACGAAAAGTACTTTGCTGATAAAGAAGAAATGTTGAAGTATCTAGATGGCTCTTTAAGTGGTTCACTACTTGAGGGCAAGCGTCCGAAGAACCCACAAAATATCGTGATCATCATTCTAGAGAGCTTCGGAAGTGAATACGTCGGACCTCACAATGGTAAGAGCTATACTCCCTTTCTTGATTCATTGATGGCAAAATCCTTGGTGTTTAATAATGCCTATGCTGATGGTCGCCGCTCTATTGAAGGTGTTGCCGCGGTCATGGCGGGAATTCCCGCATTGATGAGTGAGCCGTTTATTTCTTCACACTTCGCAGTGAATTACTTCTTGGGTCTAGGGACCTTGCTTGCACCTAAAAAATATTCTTCCGCATTTTTTCATGGTGGTCACAACGGCACGATGTATTTTGATTCTTTCATGCAAAGTGCTGGGGTTGATAAGTATTTTGGTTCGAAAGAGTATGCCAATAGCGCCGACGATGATGGCATTTGGGGAATTTGGGACGAACCTTTCTTGCAGTTCATGATTAAGGAAATGGACAAGATGCCTCGTCCGTTTATGAGTTCGGTATTCACTCTTAGTTCCCATCATCCTTTCAAAGTTCCCGCGCAGTACGAGGGGAAATTTCAAGAAGGTCCCATTGAAATTTTGAAAACTGTTTCCTACACGGATATGGCTTTGCAAAAGTTTTTTGCCGAGGTGGAAAAGAAACCTTGGTTCAAAGATACGTTGTTTGTCTTTACAGCGGACCACACGTCTAAACATTTTTTGCCCGAGTTTGAGAATGAGGTGGGGGACTATCGCATTCCACTTTTCCTTTATCATCCAACTTATAAGTTTCCAGCCGTGGACACAAACATGGTGGTGCAGCAGATTGACATCTTGCCGACGCTTTTGGATTTCCTAGGTCTTCGCAATAAAGAAGAAAACTTCCTGGGTAGTTCCATGTTTATTCCCGGAGACAAGGATGCCGTGGCATTCATTGACGGACGATACTTGCTTTTTGCAAAGGACTATCGCATTCGCTGGGCCCCAGGCCGCGGTGAACCGGAAATGTTTGTGATGACAGATTTGGCAGGAGAGCATCCTTTGACAGAGCCTGTAGCTCGCAAAGAAGAGCTGACGAAAAGACTCAAAGCCAGCATTCAGTATTTCAATGAAGGCATGTGGGATAATAAACTTTATTATCCGTCGAAGGGACGTTAGGTTCTAGGGAGGCATGTCTTCGCAAAATGGAAGTTGCAAAGCGCGCCCTTCAAAAGTGAACGGAACTTTTTCCATTTGCGCTAGATTCGCAGGTGTAAAACTAAGAGCAGGTTTAATTTTTTTCGAGATCAGTTTGCCCTGGGGACGACCGCTGTCATCCAGGTGAAGCTCTAAAGCCCATTCTAAAAGATCTAAGTTGTAAGTCACAAGGCCTGCCTGCAGTTTACCTTGTTTGCTACGCAGCTTCGCCTTTTTGAAATTCACACACAAAGGCTTATATGTAACTTCGCTGACAGTGGATTGCAGTCCATCAAAGGGATGATCTTTTTGATTCACATCCCAACGAAGAACAAACTTGCTTTGTTCATGGATGGCTTCGAGTTGTTTGGCCACATCGCTGTTGAAGGGCTTCATTAAAGGGTCCACGGTTTTGCTGATAAGCTCGGACGAAGCATCCTTCACTTCGTCTTGCACCACCGTGTGAGCACATTCTGCTGGCACCTCGCTGGAAGTCGCTATGTCAGGAATGTTTAAACAAGAAAAATTAGATCCAAAGGCCACCTGTGAAAAGGGCGCTTGTTTTAAATTTACATCCGTCGCTGTGCCCATAGAGTTCAAGAGTCCTTTGACTTCCAGATCTGCCGAAAACAGCGGGGAGCCGGAGTTGCCTTTAATCACCGAGCAAGGAACCAGGCTGATCACCGGACTTTTGTTATTCAGGAACAAGGGATTTGCCAAGGATTTTTGAATGGCAGTGCAAGTTACTTTTTTAAGTAGTCCCGTGCCATTGCCTTGCGGATCTATTTTAAAAATGGTCACGGATTCCCCGTCAGTAAAACCGCTGGTGTTCACGGGGACTTTCATGCGTGATGTGCGTTTTTCTAATTTAAAGAATGCATAATCAGGAGTGAGTGGTGTGTTCTTCAAAGGCGGTGACACCGATTTTATTTTTGCGCAAGCAATCTCTTCTGCGGGCATTGATTTGGTGGCGGGGAAAGTGACTGAAATACGTCCTTTGCAAGAGGCGTCCTCTTTGCGAAGGTCTTCAGGAATGCAGTGTAAGTTTGTGGCGATCAGATCGTCTTGCAACAGAACTCCGGTGCAGACGCTTTTTCCATCGGTGGCTATGCCAGCAACGGACTCGGGACAGTTCTCAAGGTTTTCGCAGCTCACCTTATAAGATGCCGAGGCGCCATGGCCTAAGTGTATCAAGGTGAGAAAAAGAAAAGCCGAGAGTTTATTCATCAAAGAACTCATCGGCCCAAAAATGCTTGAACTTAAAATGTCGAACTAGCTGGCTTTGCGGAAATAGAGCTCGCGCTGAAGATCCGTCAAAGAATTAATGATTTTATCTTCACAAGGGGCCGCTAGGTGATTGAATTCGACTCCCAAAGTGAGATGACTTATTCCACGGCCACGGATGTTCTTGATCACACCCTGAATGACGATGGGGTCGCGATCACCTAGGAAAATTTCCGCGTGGACTAGGTCCTCAAGTTTCAGGTCGGTCTCTTCCTGATGAATTTCCACTGCACAACCCTCTGTGCTGAGATCTAAAAGACGGCATTGGTGCGAGCAAATATTGTGATTCAAGTAATTGATCACAAAGGCAGCAGAATAGTTTGGCGGCATGTTGTAGCGGAAGTTTTTACGGCGTTGCAAGTGATACAGATGTGTCACCGGCAATGCGATATAATTTTCGTGAACCACGGGACGAGTTTCAAACAGATATTTTTCTGAACCGATTTGAAAGCTCGCAGAGAATACAGAGTTGTCTTGCAAAGTCATCGCGGTTTCTTCAGGAGGATGGCATTTTAAATGAAACTGTGAATTTAGGCTAAGCACCTTCATCGACAGACATCTTTCAAACTTGTCCTTCAACGTGACTGTGGTCTGAGCAGAAAGAAGCTTTTGTAAAAGCATTTGCTTTTCGTGCTCAGAACCGATGGCTTTAAAGATAACTAATGGTTCGCTCATTTAAGCCGCCGCTACGATCTTATGACCGCATTCGCCACAGAATTTAACTCCGGCTTGAAGTTCCGCACTGCACGCTGGGCACGCAGGGCCTCCCGAAGATCTTTTCTTTGGTTTTTCTTCTTTTTCGTCCATGTCGACGAAACCTTTTTCATTCCATTTTTCAATCTCACGAAGCATTTTCCAGCTTTGTAAAATAGAACGGAATTCTTTGATTTCAAATTGCAGAAGAACACCTGTACCACTGTTTTTACGCTTCATGAAAACGCCTTTGCCTTCAAGACGGGCAAAGTGGTCGTTGTTCAAGTTAATGCCAAGTTCGTTTTTGCAGTGTTCGCCAAACTTTGCGAAATCCACGCTGACGATGCCGAAGCGATCTGCCTCTTGGCCATCAGCCATTTTTAACAAAGTATCAAGCATTGTTTGGCAAAGTTCATCGACTTTAAGAAGCTCCATGCGGCCGCCCTTAAAGTAATAGTATTGATAGAATTCAAAGAAGCTTTCCAGCAAACCAAGATCCAAGAAGTGAACTCTTTGGATTTCATCGGGTCCATCTGGATTGTCCGGAGCTTTGCCCATTTCATAAAGCGCTAATTTTAGCTTCACAAGGATGTTAATCACTTGCTCAACGCGTTTTGGCCCTTCGGCGAAAATTCTTTGCGAATACTGTTTCATCATGCCCCATTCCAGGATCACGCGGCCCGGAGTGGATCTGTCGCCTTTATGATTGGCTGTGTGGAAAACGGCGCCGAAAGCTTTTGCGACCTGATCTTCAGGACATGGTGAAGAGTCTTTCTCAAGCTTTGATGAACGCACGTCATTCATCGCCAGACGCAAACGATCTGCCAATGATTTGATGATGACCTTTAACATTTGCGGAGCGCCTTCGTAGTGGGATTTCAAGGCCTCTACGGGGATTTCTAAAACTTTTGTTTCCGTCGTCGCGATGGCCGCTGTCGGGTGAGTACTGGCTCCCAAGATCACTTGATCGCCCAAGATATGAGAGGCACCCAATTGGAAAAGATCGATATTCTTTTTTCCGCGGATCAAACATTGGCTGGCGCCACCTGATTGAATCAGGTAAACAGCGGTGATTTTGTCGCCGTCTTTGTAGATCATTTCGCCTTTTTTAAAGGTCTTAACAGACATTACTGACTCCTACGCTCGAAAATTTCCAATTTATTCTCGAAGCCTATCGGCAAAATTGATCCTGAAATGAAGGCTTTGGCCTTAAAACTTAGGTCCAGAAATCCACCTGGAATTTTGGCTCTAGATAGGTTATAACGGCTTTAGATGGATTATTTTTTTGCAGCGGCCTCGGCCGAACATCAAAAGAAAGAAAAGGCGAAAGCTCGCGAACTTCGCATGAGTCAGTGGTGGAAGCAGGAACTGGGCAAAGGCCTTTGTTATCACTGCGGAAATCGTTTTAAGCCTGCGGATTTGACCATGGACCATCTCATTCCCATTGCTCGTGGTGGGAAATCAAATAAGAACAACTGTGTTCCTTCTTGCAAAGACTGCAATTCTAAAAAGGGTTACAAAACCCGCGCGGAAATGGCGATGGACGAGTTGAAGGCCTCTGCCGTGAGCGAGTCTCAAGATGAGACAGTCGCTCCGACTTCTAATGATTCCGAAGAACAATAATTTTATTTAGCGATGATGGTGTGGATGTCCGTGCTTTCGTTTCTGTGAAACATCTTTCACGCAACGGAAGCCGACGTTGTTCATGTTCAAACTCCAAGATGCTGGAGCTTGAACTTCATTTGCGGTGATATCTCCGATATTGGCGGTGAAGATTCCCGTTGCTCCTTCAGAGTGCATGCAGATGGCGCCGCCGCGAATGACTTTGCCTCCGCTGCCACCAAACAGATTTCCCATATTGGCTTCTTTATTCGGAACTGCTGTCATTCCTGTGAAATCAAAGAGTTGTTTGGAGCCTGGCTTCACGTCCCATTTATTGTTGTGATAAGTTCGACCGTAAGGACTCGAAAGATCCGGGGAATAAGACGAACCGTAAATTGTGTCGCTGACCCATTCCCAGGCATTGCCGCCGAAGTCCCAAATCACATTGCCGCTGGCTAAGGTGAAAGTGCGGCGTTCATGGCCCGACGCTTTTCCAGTGCTATCGTAGGGATTGTTGATGTTAGAAATAGCTACGGGTTCTGACCAACCAGAATAATAACCAGTATAAAGAGTGCCGGAAAGTTTTTTGCCGCCAGTCCAATTTGAATCTTGATTGAAAATTTCCAAAGCTGTTGCATTCCACTCTGCATTCGTTGGCAAACGATATCCCGTTCCAAGAGCCACACAGGAATCGCTGGCCGTGGCCTTATTCGCAATCCATGGTTTGCCGCTCGCAGTTGAGGCCGCTTTGCCATCAGAACCTTTTTTCATCTCGAATTTCGCAATACAGAATTGCTTCGTTCCAAGCGAACTATTTGCGGCAACCATTTCATAGCTATCAGGGCAAGTCGTGATAGGTGGCTCAGGCGTCGGCGCTGGAGTAGGTGACGGCGCTGGAGTAGGTGACGGCGCTGGAGTAGGTGACGGCGCTGGAGTAGGTGACGGCGCTGGAGTAGGTGACGGCGTCGGAGTAGGTGACGGCGCTGGAGTAGGTGACGGCGTCGGAGTAGGTGACGGCGTCGGAGTAGGTGACGGCGTCGGAGTAGGTGACGGCGTCGGAGTAGGTGACGGCGTCGGAGTAGGTGACGGCGTCGGAGTAGGTGACGGCACCGGAGTAGGTGACGGCACCGGAGTAGGGCTCGGCGTTGGCTCTGGAGACGGTGATGGACTTGGATTTGGCGATGGCGCCGGCGATGGACTTGGAGAAGGAGTTGGATTCGGCGCTGGATTTACCGTAGTCGAATTGTCACTAGATGGTGACGTCTTATCTTCTTTTGCTTTTGTACATGATGTAAGGGCTAAAGAAAGCGAAAAGCAAACTATGATCAGACGCAAATTCATCATCGAGTTATTCCTATAGAAGTATTTAACTCGCCTAATTTTGACAGAATTTTATTTTCACTTAGATTAAATTTCACATCTTGCCGCGAAGTTGGTCTGAAGCCTTGAAGTTAGCTGGACTAATTTCTAGCTTTAATCAAAAGCATCACGGCGCTAAATACACGATCTTTAAAGATTGGCAAAAACCACTCGACCTTCGCATGGATGGTCAAACGCTCCAAAGTTTCGCGTTCTTTGATTTCAGTTTCACCTAAGTTTATAGGCATGGATTTCTTCTCTTCTAAAGAGAAAAACTCAATCACCTTTTCGTGAAAGCGAATGTTGTCTTCCTCTTTGCGATCATAGATGTGATACCACTTGCGGCACAGCAGATCTTCAAGGGTATAACTTGAAACTTCAAAGAATCGAAAGTTCCTGAAGATTTGTTCTTGTTTAACATTGTAGATTTCAACGACATGATCATTTTCAATCAAAGCCAAATGTTCAGGAGCCATTTTAAAATCGAAGCGCTGCAAGGCTTTCTCTGTAAACAGCCTTATCTCTTTAAGCGAATGTCCTGTGGCTCTGACATCCAAGCAAATTTGATAGTAAGACATGAGATTCGAAACGACAGCCCGTTTTTCTAAATCCGTGAGGACAGAGAAGTGCGGCAAAGAAAGGTTTGAGAATGGTCGAAAAAGAAGCCCTTCCTCTTGAATCAAATGGCAGATGTTTTCGCTATGAACAACAAATCGAGAGTGTTCCGTGCGTGTCGCATTTCTCATAAATCTAATGCAAGCGGCTTAGTCAATTTTTCCAAGATGGTTCTCGAGGGAGCTTTCCTCAATGGCCATTAATCCTGCCAACTCTGTTCCACGAAACAGCGGAATGATCCATAGCAGCTGAGTTCTTACAATGAGTCGCTCTAGGGTGTCTTTCTCGCGAATAAGGTGTTGAGGCATTTTCACTTTTAAAGCGGTTTTATTTTCCGTCGCAAGAAAATCAGCAACGATTTTTTGGATCAGACTTTCATTTTCAGCAGAGCGCTCGTAAAGATGCCACCATTTACGACAGCAAATATCTTCCAGGGTATAACTTGAAACCTCAAAGAAGCGAAAGCTGCGAAAAATCTGAGTGTGCTGAAGATTGTAAATTTCAACTAAGTGATTGTGTTTGATAACGTTCAAGTCTTTTTTATCCGCGCTTAAATTCAGGCGTTCTAAGGCTTCGTCTGTCAGAAGGCGCGTGTCTTTTAAAGAGTAACCCTTTGCTTTCACGGATTCGCAGATATCGAGATAAGCTTTTAAGTTTGCAAGAGCACTTTTTTGTTCTGCTTCATCCAAAGACAAGAAAAACGGAAGACGGGGATTTGAATAGGGACGAATAACAATCCCTTCGTCATGAACCAATTTACAAATACTTTCAGAGAGGCTCTTAAATGTCGCGATCATGTTTTCACACTAAAGAGTTTGTCGCCGAATAGAAAGAGGTGCGAAGAAATTTTCCGGGTACAGGCCCCTGAGCGGTTCGTTCCACAGCGACTCAAATTTCTGTTAGAAATCAGGGCTTCGTTTAGGTGCAGCCCTTTATTTGCCTCAAAAGAAGACTGAAAAAGCATAAAAAAAGAGGTCTCGGAGGCCTTATTTTGCGGGTTTTTAGGCACTTTTAAGGGGGTCTTTTTTGAGGCCTACAGAGGGAAAGTTGGTCCAAAAGTCGTACTTTGTGGGCAGCACGAAAATCCTCACATTCAATTTTATGCCAAGCAGCGTTGGGGCTTTGGTCTTGATTTGACTCCCTACGTTAGAGTTAAGCTATCAAAGTCATTCATTAAAATTCGTTAACATCGTGTGAAGGATTAAGCGACTGTGAGCAAAATTACAAAGAGTAGCACAGCGGAATATTTTGCTAAGAACCTCCAACAGGTAGGTTTCTCGTCTCCATTGAAGGCCGTTTTGACGACCTTGAAAGAGGCTGTAGATAATTCGCTAGATGCATGTGAATCGTCTTCGATTCTGCCAGATCTTTTGGTCGAAGTTACTAAAGTAGGAACAGGTTCTACTAAAAATACTGATTTAATTCGCATCGTTGTGGAAGATAACGGGCCTGGAATCGAAGCAGATGATCTTGCCAAAGTTTACGGTGAGTATTTGGCTTCTTCTAAGTTCGGCCGTGGACAATGTTCTCGTGGTCAACAAGGTATCGGTATTTCTGCGGCAACTACTTGGGCGCAAATGACGAACGCACGTGGTGTGAACGTTGTTTCTAAAACTAAAAAGATGCGTAAAGCGATGTCGGCTCAGGTTGATGTCGATATCAAATCGAATACAGGTATTCTAAAAAATAAAGAAACACTTGATTGGGATCGTGAACACGGTACTCGTGTTGAGTTCCTTTTGGATGGTCGTATTCAATTGAATGGTGATGGTGGTATTTTGACTTATATCGAGGGCACCGTTTTGGTGAATCCTCATCTGACAGTCACTTACAAATTGATGGAAAACGATTTTGTCACTGTGACTCGTGTAACGGCTGAAGTTCCGCAAGTTCCAGAAGCGACTTTGCCGCATCCGCATACCTTCAAATTGGGTGAGTTCATTACACACTCAACTTTGTTCGGAAAAACGACGCTTTCAAAATTCTTGAAAACGGGTTTCTCTCGTATCAGCGATCAATCTATCAAGGATTTTACTAAAAACGGCCTTCCGAAGAATTTGTTGGAAAGACCTGTTTCATCTTTGAGTGATGAAGATTTCAAAAAAGCCTTCATGGCGGTTCAAGCCACTACTTTGATGGCTCCTTCAACCAGATCTGTTCTGACTGTCGGAGAAGAATCATTGGCGAAATCCATTTACCGTTTGGGTGAAGTGGATTTTTTCGCGGTTGTGACTCGTAAACCAACTATCTGTGACTTTAAACCTGTGGTTGTCGAAGTGGCTTTGGCTCGTTTCAAAGACCGAAATCAACAATCAGATACTCCAGTGCAATTGCTGCGTTTCGCGAATCGCGTTCCGCTTCAGTTTGATAAATCAGGTTGCGCGATCACTTGGGCCATTGAGTCTGTAAACTGGAAATCTTACGGTCTTCAACAACCTAAAGATAGCTTGCCTCTAGGACCTTATATCTTCGCGGTTTCCATTGTGTCTCCGTTCATCAAGTTTAAGAATGCTTCGAAGGAAACTATCGATGCTTCTGAGGAATTGGTGGCAGAGATTCGTTTGGCTTTGATTCAAGCAGGTCAAAAGCTTTCTCGTCACATCAAAAAAGAAGTGAAGGAAGCGGATCTTGAAAGAAAATTGGCCCACATTGAACAGTTCGGTCCAATCCTTGTGGAAGGTTTGGCAAGATTGGTGAGTGCATCAGATGCTCGTAAAAAACGTGCCGAAGAAGGTTTGAAAAAACTTTTGGGCCGTGATTCTGAAGATGCGATGGCGGATCTTGAGGCGGCTGAGACCAAGCTTTTGGAGCAGAAAAAACGCGACAAGAAAAAAGGTATCGGCACAGATGAAGACGTCGAAGAGGACGTTATTCGCGCCGAAGATTTAGTTGATGAAGATGATTCGGCCGCTCAAGGTACGAAGAAAGCAACGACTAAAAAAACTACTACTACTAAGAAAACCACTGGGAAAAAACGCTAATGGCTAGATTACTCAGCATTCGTGAATTAAAAATTGATATCCCTAAAGAGGCTCGCATCTTGGCTGACAAGATGTTGAAGGATCTTGAGAATTCAAAACGTCCTGTGTTGGAAGCCGTTAAGACTTCTTTGGACAACTCTTTGTATAATGCAAAAGTCGGTTATTTGACTCCTGGAGATAAAGTTGTTCGCACAGAGCTGAACGTATCTTCAGTGCAAAAATTAGCCCGCGTTGTTTTCATGATGGAAATCCTTTTGCGTAACATGGACATTGGTTCTGTGAATACGAAAAGGGAGCTGTACTACATCTGTAAAGGTCTTATCAAAGGCAACACTCGCTTGAAGCCTTTGGACTTTGAAGATCAACCAGAGAGTGACGCGATCATCGACTTTATCGGTGATATGTTGGAAGTTTATCGTGAAGAATTGAACTGTTTTGCCAATGAACGTGGTGGACAAACTTATTCTCAACAATTGGTGGTGACTGAAACCATGCCAGATGGTGACAGAGCGACTGTCGATCTTTCAACACTGGGAACTGCCGCTTTCCAACCTAAGAACAGACCTCAAGCTTTGAAGTTGAAAGCTAAAAAGAAAATTGATTTCTGCTTGATCGTTGAGTCTGAAGGTACGGCGAATACCTTGGTGAGCATGGGTTTCACAAAACGTAACAACTGTATTTTGATGGGTGCCGGGGGCGTTCCTTCAAATGGTGTTCGCGGTTGGTGTAAACTGATTCAAAATGAGCTGGATGTACCGTTGTATTTCTTCGGGGATCTGGATGCGTACACAATGCAAAATATCTACCGTACTTTGAAAGCGGGGTCCGCAGCTTCATTGGTACGTAATGCTGACTTCTCGGCTCCTGAAGTGAAATTCTTGGGCGTTCTTCCAGAAGACGTAAAAAAATACGATCTTCCTCATTACAAAGTGAAAGAATCAGATCCAGCAGAAGCTCGTGCTTTGAAAAAAGCCAAAGATGCTTTGGAAAACGATCCGTTCTTCTTGGATAAAAAGAACAAAAACTTGGCGGACATCCTTCGCTGGTTGATCAAAGAAAAAGTTCGTTGCGAGCAACAATCATTCTTCTCGGTGGATCCAAACGATCCGATCAAGACAGAAAAACTAATTCTCGAAAAAATCAAACGCGGATCCTACGTTTAAATCCAAAACCCTGCCTAATAAGCAGGGTTTTTTTCTGAGGGTACGCCGTACCTTTTTGCCACGCGGTGCATGGCAAAAAGGTACGGCGTACCCTCAGAGTTTGAGTTGGAGCATTTTTGCTAGGGGGCCGATTTTTAGTTTGGGGTCTTCGTTGGCGGCGCTGATTAGAAGATCGATTCGGGGAAAGTAGCGGAGTGTGATCGGGGCGTCGAGGGTTTCGCAGTTTTTTGCTGGGGATGTTACTGAGTGTCGGCGGCACATGACGGGGCGATGTTCGTAGATGCTGCAGGCGCCTTCGTTATTGAGGAACACGCATTTGCTGTCGGGATTGCGGGGGCCTTGCTTCCACTGGCAGTCCTGTAAAGAACGTTCGCTTTGTCTTTGTAAGCGGTCGTGGTCAATGGCATGTCCGTCTTGAATTAATTTTGCCAGAATCTGTGCTTCATAAGTTGTGATCTCAACTTCCATGTGACAGCAAGCCGAACAACCTTTTTTACAACTGATTTCGATCTCAGCACCTTGTTCAATTTCTTTTTCGACCAGAGTGTGCAGCTTGCGAGCCCGGGCTGGGCCTTCGGGGATGGCGAGGATTTCATCTTTTGCGAGGGATAATTCGTCGCTCAGGGAAATTAAGAAAGCTTCGAAGGTTTCGGACTCGAGTTGTGCTTCGTAATCTAGAATGAACTTCTTTAAAGAGCGTGTGATTTTCGAATGTAGTTTAAAGAAAGCATCACTGGTCATTCCGAAAATTTTAGCAAGGTTTTGGATGTTTCGCGATGGGCAGCTTTTAAACCAGACCTCGGAAGGAGCCCTTGCCCTTTAGAAGTGGCTTCTTGTCAAAGGAACCGAGGTCTTCTAGAGTGAAGTAATGAAAAAACTGATGACCTTGTTGATGTTTTTGGTCTGGGGAGTTTCTTTTTTAGGACGTACCAACGATGCAGTAGCGCAAGCTGTTTCCACAACGCCACTGAGTGAGTTGGCAGTTGTGGCAGATGCCGACGCCAATTTGAACACGGCGACAAACTTAGATATTGTTATCATCTATGACCGTGCGGCGGTGGAACTTTTTCCGAAAACAGCGGCAGGGTGGTTTGCACAAAAACACGAATTGCTGACGGCTGTGGGAAGAAGTTTAGATCTTGTCTCTTTGCAGGTATCTCCAGGAACGCAAATGCCGGTGCGCTTGCCACCCAGAACACGCAACGCCGTGGCCGTTTATTCATACGCCAATTATTCCAGCCAGATGGGACAACCTGTAGGTGTCCTGACTGCGTTTCATAAGATGACCATTCATCTCACTTCAGGCACGGTTGTGTATACTGACAATTAGATTTCGAATTCGCCACGGGCTTGTTTTTTAAATGCGTCAGTTGTTCTCTGCACATCCCTCAAGTCATATGGGTGAAGCGGGGGACGTATGACAAAAAGTCTGAGGGGCCTTTTCGTAAGTGTTGCTCTTGTCTTAGTGACTGGTTGCCAAAGTTCAGGAAAGAAATCAGTAGCTGCTAAGAGTATTGAACCTGGGACCAACACCGCCCTTGCCCGAGGAGTTGGGCTGTCAGAAAAAGATGTGATCGATGCCTATGTTTACGTGATGGCTCGGTACTTGGTGATTCGCCAAGAGCGTCTTGATACCGCCGAGAAAAATTTAGGCTATAATAAAATCAAGTACAACCCGTTGGGGAAAGCCGAGTTTGTGAATCCGAATTTAGATGTGGCGTATTTGGAAGCATGGCTGGCAGTCGACGAAAAAACCTGTCAGATTTTGGAAGTCCCTAAAATTACGAAGCGTTATTATACCGTTCAAGTTTTGGACGAGTGGGCGGAAGTGATCACCAATATCAACGAGGTGAACTATCCCCAACATCCCGACGGCAAATTTGCTTTCTGCCTCAAAGGAGGAGCAGAGACTCCTAAGGGTGCTTTGCGCATTGATCTGCCATCTAATAAGGCGAAGATTCTTGCTCGCATTGAATTGAAAGGAAGCAGTCAGGAAGCTTTGCGTTTGCAAAAAGCTTTTAAGTTGATCCGCAATAATGAAACTGAAATTGAGCCTCCACAAAAAATTCCAATGTTTACAAATGCGGACCCCATTCGCGGTGAAGCCTTCGAGTATCCCATCGTAGAGACTGTTTTAAGAAGTGCACCGGATGGAATGAAGATCAGTGAAAGCATGCAGAAGAAAGTGCGCGCGATTGCAAAGTATGCGGCAGAAAGCGATGCGAATAAAACCCAAATTGAAGATTTAATTCAAGACAAAGCCTTACCTCAGTTTAAAAGATACCTCGCAAGCTTTTGTGAACGGAAGAATGGATGGAGTGCCACCACGGCCTATGCGGAGGGTTTTAACGAAGACTATTGGTTTAGAACCTCCGCAAATTTCGCAGGTATTTGGTGGAATGTTTCCAATGAGGTCGTTTATTTTGGCGCTGAAAGAGATAGCAACGACCGACCATTGCTTGGCCAGAATACTTACCTCATGCATTTTGAAAAAGATCAATTGCCAGCCAAGGAGGTGAATGCCTTTTGGTCTCTGACTTTGTTGGGAACACCTGAATACAAAGTTATGAAGAACCCACTCAAGCGGTACAATCTTAATAACATCAGCAAATTGACCTACGGTCGTGATGGCTCACTGACCTTGGTGGTAGGGGCGAAACCAAGGGGGAATGTTCCCGTGACGAATTGGATTCCTGCCGTGGCGGGCAAAGAGTTCGCAATGATTTTGCGAATGTATCGCCCCAAAGAAGCTGTCTTTAATGGTCAGTGGTTTGCTCCGTCGGTGATTCAAGTTGAGGGGCTGGATATTCCGAAAACGACTCTAAGATAAGATAATAAGTGGAGCTTCGGTGTGGCCCTTGCTAAGAGTAAGAAACGGTCTTAAGCTAGGCTTTCCCGAAAGGAAAAGCTATGGCCCCCGAGTTGGCAGTAAGTTATGTGGTGGGATGGATTCCGTCGTTAGCAGTCACGGCTTTACAGTATCGGTATCATAAAAAAAGAATTCAAAGTCCGGCTTTTCAACAGCTTCAGAAAAACCTAGCCCAAGTGGAAACTTACTGGAGCGAAACACAATCTGGTTTTTTACCACTTCATCCAGACTCATTTCAAAAAGATCAAGAGTCATTTAAGCGCAGCCTCTGGATCATGGGCGCAATTTTTTTCTTTATGAGTTGGTTGGGATTTATTTTTAATTTGATTGTCTTGCTGTCGATCCGCTGGATGGCAGTGCCACGTCTTGAACGAAAAGTGTTTGCGAGCACTCTTTGTGAAAAGCAACTTCCTCACAAAGAGGTCCTAGAACAGCTGCAAGAACTGCAACAATCTTAATGACGTGCCGACGGTGGAATTTCCCCTGGGCTGTAGATAATACCTTGGAAGTTCTTGCACAGATAAACGTTAAAAGTTCTGGAGTGAACTCCATGCCGATAAGTTTTTAATTCTTCTTTCGAACAAGAATCGAACTTTGCATACTTCAAAGGATCGTGATCGTACTTTTCAGTGGTCACAACGATGGCATCTTGGCCTTCAAGATTTTTCATTTCTTCCACGGATTGCATCACCGTGTAGTTGCTCATTGTGGAATTTAGCATGTAGATCTTCTGTTTGCTTCCCCACGTCGTTTGCGCGGTAGTTTCATAGCGAAGGGCAGAAAGGAATGGCTTGTGGCCTGTTTCTGCATGAATTTCGCGCTGTCTGCGATTGATAAAATTGCCCAGCTCTTCCCAACCTGAAAACTCGTTGCTAAAATCGTAGGTGGTTTTCCATTCTGCTTTGGGCGCAAAGAAATGGAAAGCTGATGGAACCCAAGGGTAAGCAAACGGAGCATAAGACAAGAGAGCGAGGGGAATAAAGAATCCCAGAATGCCCCATGTATAAACTTTGCTGCGCGCTTTCACGATACGACGCTGACCCCACTGCAAACCCTGTGACCAAATAAATCCAGCACCCATCAACAGCAGCGTACAAGCAGCACCACTCCAGTGCGGCTTGTAATCAGCGAAGAGAGGCTGAGGATAGAACATGGCGATGGATGGCAGGGTTAGGCAAAGAAGAAAGCGCCAGCGAGCCTCTGTGCGTTTTACGAACGAAGTAATAAACGTCAATGCCAACATCACATACAAGAACGGCGTGTAGAACAACACTTGTGCGCCAAAGAATCCAAACCAACGGCCGATATTGATGCCGCCGCCACCAGCATGACGATCGTGGAATTGATATCTGAAGCCCGGCCAATCATGAATGACATTCCAAGCGAAGATTGGCGTGCACATGACAGTGGCGATCAAGAATCCAATCCAGGGCCAAGGAGTTAGCAAGTCTTTACGACGAGAAGGCGTCGCCAAAAGATACAAACCAAATCCCGGTGCGATCAAAGCGATGATGAATTTAGAATTCAATCCCAAGCCCATTAGTACGCCCAGCCACAACCAAGTTTTTTTGGTGCTCCAGCGTTTTGAATCCTCGCGGACTCCTTGCCAGAAAACGTAAGCGGCAGCTACGAAACAAAAAATAAATGGAGGTTCCGGAGAAGCGACATAGCCGCCAAAGCCCCAAAACGGTGACCAGAAAATAACAAAACCAACAAAGATCGCAGCCCACTCATCAAAAAGATCTTTAGTTAATTTGTAAAGCAACACAAGGGTTGCGGTCATGCACAGGAAGCTCGGCAAGCGAACTCCGAAATAAGTGTCGCCAAAAATTTTTGTAGAGACGGCTTCAAGCCACGCGATCATAGCTGGATGATCGAAATAAGAAAGCTGCAAACTTTTTGCCCAAGACCAGTGGTAAGCCTCATCGTCGATCAAGCCAATGCTGACACTGAAAAAAAGACGGAAGATAAGAGTTAGGACAAACAGAATTGTGACTTTTTGAGATAGCGAACGTTGCTTCCAGTACTCTGCCAACACGGATGATAACTCCCAGTAAATAGGCCTGATTGATGTAAAAGTTAGTGGTAAACTGTCGCGGCGCGACTGGCAATCAATCCCCATGATGACAGATCGTGTAATTTGACGCTTTCTTGGCGAATTTACGAGGGCAGAGATAGAATAAGACGTAATGAAAATGATAGCTCTTTTTTCATCCCTTTTATTGGGGTTGGTCATGAACTCCGGTTGTCAAAATTTTCGTTATTATGATCCTGCAAAGCCCCACCATGGCAAAGATGGGTTTCTGAATAATTACGACAATGAACCCCATGGCAGTTTCTGGCGTTGGCAATGGGAGCGCCTGACAGCGCCGAATATTCCAGAGCCTCCATTTCATCCCGAAATTGCCAAAACAGATACTGCGGGTTTGCAGGCAAATCGCAGCGTCACAACGTTGACATGGATCGGGCATTCTTCTGCGCTTTTCCAAATTCAAGGCGTCAATATTTTGTTGGATCCGATTTTTTCTGAAAGAGTTTCGCCGTTTTCATTTACGGGTCCCAAACGGCAAGTGGCGTTGCCTTTTGCATTGAAAGATCTTCCACCCATTGATGTTGTGGTTCTTTCGCATAACCATTATGACCATCTCGATCTTGAGACTTTGACGAGCCTAGACAAGATGGCGCCGGGAAAAATTTTATTTTTAGTTCCGTTGGGAAATAAGGCCTTCTTAGAAGCCGAGGGAATATCCCGTGTTCAAGAATTGGATTGGTGGGACAATTTTTCATTGAAAGGGTTGACCTTCACCTTCACTCCGACACAACATTGGACCTCAAGAGGCCTGTGGGATCGCAATCAGACTTTGTGGGGGAGTTGGTTTATTTCTTCTCCTGATTTCAAATTCTATTTTGCTGGAGACTCTGGATATTCGAAAGACTTTCAAGATATCTACCGCAAGCTAGGAGCCGTGGATGTGGCTTTGATTCCCATCGGGGCCTATGCGCCTCGTTGGTTTATGAAGCGCATGCATGTGAATCCTGAGGAAGCTGTGAAGATCCATCAAGATCTTCACGCCAAACTCTCAGTGCCAATTCACTGGGGAACTTTTCGTTTGAGCGATGAGCCCATGGCGGAGCCACCACAGCTTTTGAAAAGTGAGATCGCGAAAGCGAATTTAGCAGAAGATTCTTTTTACGTGATGAAGTACGGGGAAACTCTAAATTTTGAACGTAGGAATTTGGAACGGAAGTAAAGATGGAATTTAGAATTGAATATGATCTTTTGGGCGATATGAAAGTTCCGGTTGGGGCTTATTATGGAATTCACACGCTGCGTGCTGTGCAGAACTTTCAGATTTCCGGAAACACCATCGGGGAAGATGCACTTTTTGTGCGTGGCTTAGCTTTGGTGAAGAAAGCTTGCGCATTGGCCAATGGAGAGTTGGGGACTATTCCAAAAGATGTCTCTAAATCCATCGTCGAGGCTTGCGATGAAATTCTAAAAAATCCAAAATCCTGGGCGGCACAATTTCCTTCGGATGTTTTTCAAGGTGGCGCCGGAACTTCCGTGAACATGAATGCGAATGAAGTGATTGCCAATATTGCCTTGGAAAAACGGGGTCTGACGAAGGGTGATTACAAAGTCATTCATCCCAACGACCATGTGAATAAATGTCAGTCGACGAATGACGCATATCCAACGGCCTTTCGCGTGGCATTGTTTGAACATTTGAATGAAGTCGTGACTGCGATCGAAGTGCTGGCATCAGCCTTTGATAAAAAAGGCAAAGAATTTGGCAAAGTTTTAAAAATGGGGCGGACTCAATTGCAAGACGCGGTTCCGATGTCCTTAGGGCAGGAGTTTAATGCCTTTGCGACTCTGCTTAAGGAAGACGCTCGTCTTTTGAAAACCGTGCAAAAATTGATTTTGGAAGTGAACTTGGGTGCCACCGCTATTGGCACGGGTGTGAATGCTCCTGAAGGTTATGCTCATTTAGCTGTTAAAAAGTTGGCAGAAGTTACTGGTTATAATTTTGAAATTTCAGAGGACCTCATTGAGGCGACCAGCGATTGTGGTGCCTATATTATTATTTCGGGGGCTCTGAAGCGAACGGCTGTGAAGCTTTCGAAAATTTGCAATGACCTTCGCTTGCTCAGTTCGGGGCCGCGCGCGGGCTTGAAGGAAATCAATCTTCCAGAACTTCAGGCAGGTTCTTCGATTATGCCGGCAAAAGTAAATCCAGTGATTCCTGAAGTCGTGAATCAGGTTTCCTTCAAAGTGATTGGCAATGATTTAACTATTACCTTGGCGGCAGAGGCAGGTCAGTTGCAGCTCAATGTGATGGAGCCTGTGATTGCATCCAGTATTTTTGAATCCGTAAAACTTTTGACTCATGCTTGTTATACACTTAAAAATAAATGCGTCGATGGCATCACTGCAAATGTCGATCGCTGTCGCGAATATGTGATGAATTCTATTGGGATCGTCACATACCTAGATCCTATTATTGGACATGCGGAAGGTGATCTCATTGGGAAAATCTGCGCGCAGACGGGAAAGAGTGTTGTCGAAGTGGCCCTAGAAAGAGGAGTGGTCACGCAAGCGCAGCTTGATGAGATTTTCTCGGTCGAGAATTTACTGAATCCAAAATACCTAGGAAAGCGTCACTCATAGCACTTTTTGGTAAGAAAATGTTTTCAAGGATAACTTCTAAGAAAAGGTGCATGGCCCGAAGTCACGACATCATTGATTGAAGCCAATTTTTTTAAAAGAAGTCTTTTCGACGGTTTTTTTCTCAACGGTTTTTTCCGGAGGCTTGGCGCCAAGGCCAATGACCTCCACGATCGCTGGTGGTTTTAAGTTGTTAAACCACTTGCGATAGATAGCGGCGAATTGGCCATTTTTTTTGAGAGCTTCTAAAGATTTTTTCCAAGTATGCAAAGTAGAAGAATCAGTCCCCGGAGAAAACCCTAAGTAAAGATCATAAGTTTCAATTTCTTGAACTGTTTTAAAATCGTTCGCCCGCAACTGAAGTTTGCGGAAAATATCTTGAATGGCCAAGCTGTCATCACAGATGTAGTCAACCCGGCCAGCGGCAAGAAGGCGAACTGCTGTTTCTGCATCTCGCACATCGAAGATATTTTTGTAGTTGTGATTGCGAAGGGTGCTTTCAAACGCAGTACCACGAGTCACCGCGATGACAGCTTTTTCTTTCATCTCTTTAGAAGTCGCGAAGCTTTTCTTAGGTTTCGTTAAAGAAAAGACGGAGATATTGCCGCGAGCGATGGGTCCTAACATTGTAAATATTTTTTCTCTTTCCGCAGTGCGAATCACTGAAAACAGAAGCGTGTTCGGAACATCTTGCAAAAACTTATAGGCCCGAGCCCAAGGCACAACTTCAATAGGTTGAGCAAACGAAGGCTCTGCGGAAGATTGACTTCCGATATAACTTTGCATGGATTGCACTAACTCCACCGCCATTCCTTGAGGTTTCCCATTTTCTTCATAGGAAACCGGAGGCCAATTTTCCGTAAGAATTCTCAGTGCTGTCGGTTTTGCTTCGGAAAGGGCCGTTAAAAACAGCGAGAAGGTCACTGCAAATAAAGTAAGAACCTTCTGACATAAATACATGCCATTACTTTAACACAATTTTGACGGACCTCGGATTAATTGTCAGACATAAGAGGGCCATCCTAGCCCCCTTCATTGAAGTGATATTCTAATTCTCGTAAGACATGTATTGCTCATATAGGACAACTCCTGACCATGGTAAATAAGAGGCCGTGACCTTGGCAAGATAGTCTTTAAAGTTGTACTCAATCGACACTGAATTCATTGCCGTTGAAAACGTTTTGACATCGTTCAGGCCGATCACTTTTGTCGGAGCACCGAGAGCGTCCCTTAAAGATTGTGAGATGGCTGAAATCAAATCCACGCCTTGCAGAGCAGAAAGTTTTCGATGCAGTATATTCACCGCGATCAGTTTTCCATGGGAATTAAAACTTAAATCCATTTCATCGATAAGTGAATTTGAGTTCAATCCCAGAGTTTGGCTGGGAATTTTCTGACAACGAAGAAACGCATAACCAAGAACTCCATGCACGCATTTAAGGCCCACGGATTGAAGCCAATTTGCAGCCTCACGGATGGTGGTTGTATCTAAGTTAAGCCCCATGGCGGGGCGAGCAGGAGCTTTCTCGCTCCCCTTTAAATGGAGAACTGCTTGCATTCGCAGTTGATCCATTTGTTTCGAAGAAATGTTTTCAGGCCGAGCCGTGTGGCCCAACAACGAAGAGATATTGCGAACAAAAGGAATGTTCTGTCCTGCCTCTGTATAAAGAAATCCGAAGCAACCAAATACCACCACAAGTCCTGTGAGGGATAACAAAGTTCCGCGAGTCATTTTTTCTTTGTTAGTTGGTTTCATATCATCATCGCTCCACGAGGTTGTTGCGCAATCCCGCAATCGAGCGCGCGATCGTGTCGACGTCTTGAGGTTCCACGCCATGACGTTTTAGAACATCAGAAAGAATCACCATAAAGCGATCAAAGCCTTCGGCGGAGGCGCTGAGGTCCGGTTGAATGAACGGGAACTCCTCGCAGTCATATCCTTCCTCAGGCGCTGCCCGAAAATGTGAAATGCTTGGGTAAGTATAAGGACCCCCTAAAAGGGAACTAAATTGCTGATCGAGACAACTAAGAACTCGGTCCGAGGTGGCTTGGTCGTCGCTGCTTTCTGTGACCAGAAAAGGAGCCATGACTGGATCTACAGTTAAGATGGCGTTTGTATCGTCGACAATTTTTTTAACGACAGCATAGCCACCATATTTTTCATACAGAGTCTGGTTAAGATTTGGGGCAGATGAAGAGGAGATCGGTAGCGATTGCAGATCTCGAGATTCAGGAAGCGAGCGAAAAGGATATTCACTCAAAGCAAAAGTAAACGCGGAGATGATCAATGAAGCGCCTACTAAGAAGGCTGAAAAAAAGAGTCTTCTAAGAAGCATAAAATCCTCCTTGATTCACATGCCTTGAAATTACTCCCGGCAAAATCAGAAGAGGATATGTCTTTTCTTGTTATTGGTGAAACACAGAACTAGAGAGCCGAAGAGGCCGACTAGTTTCTTTTCTTACGAGACTGATGACGATGTTCTTCGTGCCAAGCTTTCCTCTCCGCAAGGGATTGGTCTTTTGTCATCTCGACCTTTGGAAGATTCTGCACGGAAGATCTTAGAGTCGCATGGAGTGGTAGAAGTGCGACTCCAGAGAGCAGAAGTTCTTTGTAAGCATTTGTAAAATCAGAAGTGTTCTTGGCGTGATCAATAAGAAGTCTGTCGATTTCAGCACGGGCCGTCGCCGCATGTTGTTCTGTGACGAAATCCAACTCAGTCATGATATCAACATCGGCCATCAATGAGGTCAATTCACGCAACCAAGCATATCTTTCTGCGTTCATCAAAGCTTGGAACCACTCAGTGGGTGCTGATTGATATCCATTTTCGCGATCAAATTCTTCTTTAAGAGAATTCAGAACTTCTTTTTGAAGATTCCAAAGAGCATGGCGAACTTGAAGGGCGTGTGATTTGTGGTCTGCATTTGCGTTTGTCATAAGGCTATTTTATCCCAAAATAAAATCTGAAAACAGTACTAAATTGCTATTTTGCTCTCTCATATTGAAGCGGCCACGTGATGTTGATGCCTAATTTTTTGGCCGCGTGAAGAGGCCAATAAGGATCGCGCAGAAGTTCCCTTGCTAGAAACACCATATCGGCTTTTCCCGAAGTTAGAATTTCTTCAGCGGCTAAAGGCTCTGTGATTAAACCGACCGCCGCTGTCGGCACGGAGGCTTCTTTTTTGACGGTCTCTGCGAACGGTACTTGGTAATGGGGGCCAGTGGGAATTTTTTGATGCGGGACATTGCCGCCAGATGAGCAGTCCACAAGGTCAACACCGCGTTTTTTGAGTTCTTTGCAGAATTCTATGCTTTGCGGAAGATCCCATCCGCCTTCGGCCCAGTCTGTGGCAGAAATACGAACGAAAAGGGGTAATTCAGCCGGCATGATTTTGCGAATTTCATCAACCAATTGCAACGGCAGGCGCATGCGGTTTTCCAAAGAACCGCCGTACTGATCCCGACGTTGATTGGAAAGTGGCGACAGAAACTCATGCATCAAATAGCCATGGGCGAAATGAAGTTCAATCAGTTGAAATCCTGCATTCATCGCGCGTTGGGCGGAGGAACAGAAATCCTCGATCAGCTGAAGAATTTCGTCGTTGGACATTTCTTTGGGAGTCGGGGTGTGTTCGGAATAGGCCAGGGAGCTGGGCCCTAATGTTTGCCAGCCTCCTTGTTGAGCAGAAAGAGCTTTGCCACCTTTCCAGGCTTCTGCATGGGAGGCCTTTCTTCCCGCATGGGCAAGTTGAATTCCCGGAACAGAACCTTGTTCTTTGATGAAAGAAACGATGGGTTTAAAGGCCTCCATTTGTTGATCATTCCAAAGCCCGAGGCAGCCAGGGCTGATACGACCTTCCGGGGAGACGCCCGTGGCTTCCACGACAACAAGACCGGCGCCACCCACAGCACGACTGCCCAGATGAACCATGTGCCAAGAATTAGGCACTCCGTCTTTGGCCGAATACATACACATCGGAGAAACGGCGATCCGGTTTTTGATGGTGATGTTACGAAGAGTGAGGGGCGAGAAGAGTTGGGAGTTCATGAGGACCTCTTGCTTTTTTCTATTTATAGTCCACTTGGACACTGGGCTAAAGATAAAGATTGGCCGCGTTGCCAAAAAATTTTAGGAACTTGCTAGGTGCCATGCTTATGCTACCATGTCGGTTCTTAACAATTCTGAATCTCATTGGAGGAGAAAAATGAAGGTTTCTAAGAATGTTCTATCTATGATGGCGGTTGCGGCTTTGGTTGCTACTTTGACTATGCCTTTCGCAGCAGAAGCGAAATCTAAAAAGCATGGTAAAAAAGCTTCTCATTCACAAGGTCATAAAAAATCTAAAAAGAAAGCTAAAGCAGCTCCGGCTCCTGAAGCAGCAGCACCGGCAGCTCCAGCAGCGCCAGCGGCTCCTAGCGAAGCAGCTCACTAGTTTATTGCTGAATTTTCTTCGAAAGCCCCAAAGTTACTTTTACTTTGGGGCTTTTCTTATTTAAACACTAGTCATCCCATGAAAAATCCCTGGATCCGGCTTGGCCGCTTTATCTTAACTGCATCACTTGTCTTTTTTTTAGGCAGTATCGGATCCGTCCTGTTTTATCGATTTGCTCCGGTTTTTGTGACTCCGTTGATGGTGATTCGTTCTATTCAGTCTTTGTGGGGACCGGAATGGGTCGGTATTCACAAGGATTGGGTGTCTTTGGCCGAGATCGCACCGGCGATGCAAAAAGCTGTTTTGAAATCCGAAGATGCGCGCTTCTTTGAGCACAATGGATTCGACTATGACGCCATCGAAAAGGCGTTGAAGTACAATAAGACCCACAAAAAAGTAAAAGGTGCGAGCACGATTTCCCAGCAGACCGCTAAGAATGTTTTCCTGTGGCCGAATCGTGATTGGATTCGCAAGGGGATGGAAGCTTACTTCACAGTTTTGATTGAATTCATGTGGCCCAAAGAGCGCATCATGGAAGTATATCTGAACGTGATCGAAATGGGTCCCGGAGTCTACGGCGTTGAAGCCGCCTCACAAAAATACTTCAAGAAAAGCGCAAAAAACATCTCTGCATCCCAGGCCTCATTGATTGCCGCTGTTCTTCCCAATCCACGAAGATTCCGCATCGATCGCCCCTCAAGCTACGTCGTAAAACGCCAATACAGAATCCTCTACCGAGTCAGCCCACCACTCCCGGCAATGGCCCCCAAGGATGAAAAATCCTCTCTGCTAGACTTCATCGACCTAAAATTCGACAACGACGGCGAAGATCAATAGGTACGGACACACTTTTGGTGTCGCAAGTGCGTTATGAAAAATCTCGCATCAGCTCTTAAAGAAAATTGTCTCGCAAATAAAAAAGGCTTCGAACCAATGAGAGGTTGAAGCCTTTTTATTTTTGAGAGCAGGGTTCTTTTGATAACGCGGATGCGAAACCAAAAGTGTGTCCGTACCTATTTCTTCGCCTTTGCAGTGATATCGATCATAAGTTTTTCGATATCAGCCAAGTCTGTCTCTGTGATTTCGTAAACTTGCTTGTTGCCAATTCTTTCAATGATCGCGTTGAACAATTCTGTTGAAAGGAATGAACGGACATTTCCTGATTGGTATTCACGCTCTTTTTCAGCATAAAGACCCAAGAAAGTTTCATCGCGGAACCAAGTTTGCTTGTTAGCTTTTTGGATGTGCGCCAACTCGTCATCACTTGGATCACGTTGCAAGAACTCAAAGAAGAAGCCTGAAGATTTTCCGCCCGGCAAGAACCACTCGCCAGAGAAGACTTGAATCAAGTTTTCATGCTCGTCTTTCAAGATCGGAGTCACGAATTGAACACCACGCTCAAGGCAGTGCTCATAGAAACCAATCAAATCCGGCGTGCGCAAAGCCAAATGCTGAACGTGAGCGACGTTTTCGTGGCCCTCAAGCATTTGACGAACGTGCGAAGGTTCGTTGGCAGGTTCAGAAGGTTGAACGATAGCAAAAATAGTTGGAAGAGGATCCTTCTCTTTCGGCTCCCAAGCGCCAACTTTCGTTGCGTAGGTCATAGAGACATCTTTTTGACCGTCTTTGCCTTTACGCTTTTTTTCATAAAGAAGATCGTCAGGAGTTGTACCGAAAATAATGCGGAAAACTGCATAGGAAAGAATATAAAGTTTTGGGTGAAACAACATCGTCGTATGATCGATGGTGAAATTCATAAATGGCTTCTTCGTCATCATTCCTCCAAGAATGCACCGATATTAGAAACCAAACCCCTTGCGGTCAACTCAACAGCTGCCATATTTACTCTAGAAAGCCTAACTGATGCGCCGCAGGGCTTGCCGTTGGGCCTCATGCCCCCGTGGACGCCTTCACCGAAAGGTCAAAAAGATTGGGAGCGTCCTTCAAAGACACTCCCAATTTGAATCGGGCTTTTGAGGGCCGATTCGAAGATAGTATTGACTGTTTATTGGCATCTCTTGTTTTTACTTTCGTATTAACTTTCAATCGCCTTTAACTTTATCAATTCTATCTCAATGTTGAGCATCAGGCTTTCTAGGTTTTGGTTGATTAACATCACTAGAGTAACTAGTTTTATTAACTCTTTCCTCACTAGATGTATCACTGGCACTCAGCTTGTTTTTAAATTCATTAAATTTTTTAGTCGCTTCCTCTTTACTCAATCCATAAGCTTTTTGAATTTGGCCTTCTAGTTTATTGATGTCTCCTTTTAAAGCATCAATGTCGTCATCTGCCAATTTGCCCCAAGCGGTTTTAATTTTTCCTTTGAGAATCTTCCAATCGCCGGTCATTGTGTCCTTATTCATAAGATCCTCCTTTGTATGCCTTAAGCACACACCCATCTGTGAAAATTTAAAACAGGGACGCAGGGAATATGTCAAAAAGCGCGGACTTCTATCCTTAAAACTTAACGAGGTGAAAGAAATTGGACGTCGGGACAATCCTTGGATCGGCTTCGCTGAGCGGGTTTTATGGCAATTACATTTCTAGACACGGATTGTCTTTGGACGCATTAGGTTTGCTACCTGACATATTTCTCGTTAGCGTTTGGAAATGCCTAATAAAATCTGCCTGCTTTTAACTGTTCTAAGTCTTTCTATCAGTGCTCGTGCGGACGTCGTTGATTGGAGTCCCGCAGCCAGGGTGCCAGAGCAGGGACGAGGCAACATTTTAAATCTCGCGCCTTTTCAGTTTGATCAGTATCGAAATCAGGGCTTGCTCCACGCTCAAATATATCCAGTGACAGTGACAGGGGTTTTGCCTCCGTTGCAGCCAGTGCGCAATTTTATTGAAGATCGCTCTTGGAACCCTCTTAAGGAGCTTTTGAATTCTGTGCTTCGTAACGTCACTGGATTTAAAACCTTTGACGGATTTTTGCGGCGTTTGGGTTTGCATGAATATCCGCAGGTCTCAGAGCAAGGTGTCTATGCAGTGCCTTACCCCGAAGGTCGTCGTCCCGATTACCGCATGGGTTTTGGAGTTTTGCAAAGAGGCGGAGCCGAAGGATTTACTTTCTCATGCGCGGCCTGCCACTCTTCAGAACTTTTTGGTAAAACAGTTTTGGGAATGACCAATCGTTTTCCTCGCGCCAATGATTTCTTCGTTAAGGCTAAGAAGGTCACTGGTTACTACAACTCTTGGTTCTTTCAGCATTGGACCAATGCCACCCAGGCCGAAGCGGCGCTGATGGATGAAGCGGTTCGAAATCTTGCGCGGGTTGAAGTGAAAAGTCCCATTGTGGTGGGGCTGGATACATCCTTGGCACAAGTGGCGCTGTCATTGAATCGTCGCCAACAAGATGAATATGCAACGCCTTCGCGGGCCTTCGAAAAGAACCCTCGTAAAGATGCCTTCTTGGATGAGTACCCCGCGGACTCGAAGCCTGCTGTGTGGTGGAATTTAAAATATAAAAATCGCTGGTTGTCTGACGGCAGCGTGATCTCTGGAAATCCTATTTTTACAAATATCATCTGGAATGAAGTCGGACGTGGCGCAGACCTTCGTGTTTTGGAAAAATGGATGAGCGAAAATCAGCAAGTGATTGATGAACTGACGGCGGCGGTTTTTTCGGCTGAGGCTCCTCGTATCACGGACTTTTTCCCGGCAGAGCGTATTGATATTGGTCGTGCAAAACTAGGCGAGCAATTATTTAAGCAATCCTGCGCGCGTTGCCATGGTCTTTATGAAAAGGCCTGGAGCCTTGCGGGATCTGAAGCTTGGCCTAAAGAATTGCAACTTCGTACCACCAAAGTTATTCCGCGCAGAAATACCCCGGTGGAAGATGTGGGGACCGATCCTTATCGTCGTCTGGGGATGAAGTCTTTGGAGCAATTAAATAATCTTTCGATCTCTAAGAAAAATGGCATCGTGATCGAAGCACAGCTAGGCTATGTGCCGCCGCCATTGGTAGGAATCTGGGCGCGGTGGCCCTATATGCATAACAATTCGATTCCAAGTTTGTGCGCAGTGCTGACTGCTTCGAAACTGCGCCCTGAGGCCTATTATGCAGGCGAAGCTCGAGACAAGGAAAAGGATTTTGATTTTGCCTGCAATGGTTATCCTTTGGGTCAGAAAACTCCGGCAAACTGGAAAGAAGATCAATTCTTATACGTAACCACGCGCCGAGGTATGAGCAATGCGGGCCATGATGAGGGCATCTTCCTTGAGAATGGCAAAGAGATTTTGTCGGCAGAGGACAAACAGAACCTTATCCTCTATTTGCAGACCTTGTAGAGTATTGATTAATTGCGCGTAGCAATTTTTTCCAGCTGCGCGGTTTTATCTGACAGGCTTTGTTTCAAATTATTTTTTTGTTCGGGATTCATGGTCATCAGAACTTGAATCACCAATTTCTGCATATTTTTCTGATATTGCGCCAAAGCTTGGCGATAATCAGGCAAGTCATAGGTGTCAGGACTAAGATAATAGCTTTTCACAAAGTTTTTCATTTGTTCGGCAGAATTTTTCTCGTGCAAAAATTTCTGAAAAACAAACTCTTTATTTTTGGCTCTTAAATCCGCGGGGAATGGGGATTGATTTAAATTTTCCTCGATCAGATTCTTTTGTTCCTTATTTAGATATCCCAGGAACATTTCAAACCACTCTGTGTATTTGTCACGATATTCAGATTTAAATTTTGCGACGTTTTGAAATTTTTCAAGATCTTCATTGTTCTTCTTGTGGAAGGCTTTGGTAAAGTAATTGATTTGATCGGGATTGGTGGTGGCAATAAAATCCACAGCAGTGTCAGAAAATTTAGCGTTGATCTGTTCGACGTCCTTCATGAACAAGGAAAAATAAAGACTGATGCGCTCTTCGCTAAGCGGTCCATCACTCACTTCTTTTTTTATTTCCTTCAGACGCTGAATCCAAGTCGGCAAGACATCCGTACGAATGGCTTGTAAGTCTTTATTGATACCACTTTTAAGGTCCTTACTTTGTTTTGATGAGATATCGAAGTAATCATCAACTTTCGATGCGATATAAGTATCGGCCCAGTTGAAGGCAATATCCAAACGGCTGCAACCAATAAGAAACGTAAAAGATAAGCACAAGCACAAAAGGACTTTGTTCATTTAAACTTCCTTGTTTGCGAGTTTCTTCTAAGTTAGCAGTGCAAGATGGCGGGACTCGTTCGAGTTACTGAGTCCTTAGGATAGCAGACATTGGAAGTTCTTAGATGTCCGATTTAGTTTGCCTTCAGCTCTTCAAGTCGAAGGTCCATGAAGAGCTGAATATTTTAAATCTAAGTGGGACGTCAGGCATGAAACTGCCGAGTGGCTTCATAGAGGAACCAAGAGCGGCGCTCGCTTTCATCGATCCAGACCTCAATCAAGGCGGTGCTGGCGATGTCACGATAGTGGGAACAGACTTCGTGTGCTTCCCGCAAAGCCGCAGTGAGTGCTCGATTGTCTTGGTTGAGTTCTGAAAGCATATCCTGCGGAGTCACGAACTCAGCATCGTTATCCGGGATTCTTTGCAAACGAGCGATATGCCCGATTGAACGAAGAGTCATGCCTCCGACTTTGCGCACGCGTTCGGCAATTTGGTCGGTCATCGCGAAGATCTGATCACCCTGCTCATCTAATAGCAAGTGGAGGTCTCTGAAGTGTGTGCCACTCATATGCCAGTGAAAGTTTTTAGTTTTAAGATAAAGAGAATAAACATCCGCTAAGAGCAGGTTGAGTGCCGCGGAAATATCCTTAGTGGCTTTTTCTCCAAGATCCGTAGGAGTGCGCAGGGGAGCAATTCGAGAATTATGTTGTTGTTGTCGTTCCATAAAAACCTCCATTCGCAATTATACGCGCTTCGCGGAGGAATTTATGTGTTTTCAAACAGGCCCTTAGAGTAGAGGACCTGTTTTAAAACAGCATGAACTAATTCAGTTTCAAATCTTCCAATTTGAAAGCTAAAGGTGTGGGCTTTCTTGAAGTCATTCCGTCATTGAGTTCCTGGAAGACACCAAAGCAAGAATACATATATTTTTCGTCATAGAAGACTTTGCCGCGCATATCGACATCGAACAATCCCGGGAATTTCCAGCTGCGACGATTTGGTTGAGCTTCAACGCCTTTAGTTGCAGCAGTCAGATCAAATTTCCAAATGGCATTGATATAGCCCATCATCAATCGATTGCCAGGCAGGACACGGATACTGAATGGCATGGCATTGTCGACCTTGATTTGTTTTTTAATATCGAGAGTGCTGAGACCGAAAACATAGAAGCCACGGAATTCCGCTTCGTCGGCATTGTCGATGGCCACCAATGCGGTCTTTCCTTCAAGCAAAGTGATATCCTGGGCAGAGGAAACCGTCGGAAGAGCAATGGTTTTTTCCACGACGCCAGTTTCAAGATTCAGAAGTGAAAAACCAAGGACACCGTGAGTGATCAGAGCCTTGTCAGCACGGAAGATGAAGCCCGTTGCTTTCTTCGACCATTTTGAACCAGTGCCTACTTCGGGATGGCTTGCATGACTATACAGTTGCTTTTTGCTGGCGATGTCCCACGCTTCAAAGGTGGTCTCAGTCAGAACAAAAAGTTTTCCATCTTGGATCTTAAGATCAACAACGGTGTCGCCAGCAGGGAAGTCAAACTCAGATCCATCTAGCAATGAGTGCAAACGGATGTGACCCAAATGAGGGGCTGCATTGGGCAGACTTGCTACTAAATATGAGTCGTCAGAAAAAATAGCCTCAGAGCAAGTTCCCATTTTTTCGTAAGCCGCTTTACGAAGCTCAGGAAGGGCTTGAGTTGCTAAAGCCATCGGTGAAGTCGCGATAAGAACAAGAAGCGCGAATAGGTGTTTCATGTTGTCTCCTTAATAAGAAGACAACTACCGCGCGCCCTTATCGTTGGCGAATACAACCTGTGGGCTGCAATGAAATGTTGCTCTATAACATGTTGCTATTTTTCTTTGCGAACACCTTTAAATGGTTTGTCATCCGCTTTGACGTTGATGAATTGGCCTGTGCGGGCATCGCGTTCAATCCATCTCTCTGTATGAGTGTTGAAGACTTGGCTGCGGTTGCGGACGGCTCCGTCTCTGTGTCCATCACCTTTTTTCCAACTGTGGCCATAACTACCTCCTCGATGGTTCAAGGATAGCAGCTAAGAAAATACTTTTCTCATTTTTGCGGATGGGCATGGGACCTAAGTATTTGCCTTAAAAACCTTTTAGTTTTTTGCGGGCTTTTCTTTTTTTTAGATTGTGACTGGCTATGTACTCGTCGGTTTTCGCAGCGACCTCTTCCAGGCCACCGGGAGTATCGCGAAACGAAGCTCCAAGTTCACCTCGCGGAGAATCCTCTTCCGATTGATTTTGCAAACCTCGTAAAGAGCTATCCATGGCACTAGCGGCCATATCCATTTGTGTTTTGACGTCCACTTCGCCACGCATAAAGTCCGAAGGAAGATCTTCCAAGGGTTCAAGGGCGGTGTCGGTCATATTAAAACGTTTTACAGTCTCTTTAAGTGTGGTTTGACCTGTTTGATCTTGATCGACCAAAATTTCATTTTCATCGACACGGTTTTCACTGGCTTCGCCCATTTTCTTTTGAGTGAAGGCGGGAACTGCCGAGGAGAATTCTCGATCTTTTTCGGAACTGTTCATAACTTCCTCCTCATGGCTCTATTATAGTAGTGCAAGAACGGGGAGGAAGTCTTATGGCTCTGTATTCCGACAACGAAACTTAAAAGCTAGGCCGCTTTTCTGAGTGAACTCTGATACTTCCAAAACTGAGGAAGACAAAGGCAGTTACGGTGACCGCTAAAACACAAATGAATCCTCCACTGCTGACGCTGGCGGGGACTGAAAACTTCGAAGCGACCCAACCAGCTCGGGCATTACCCAGCAGAGGTCCTGACATATAAGAAATCATTTCGATTCCTGAAAGACGACCTCGCAAATCATTGGGAACAGTTTCATTCCAAATGATGCCGCGGAAAAGGCCACCCAAGGCCGGACCCACGATGGCTCCTGCGGAATAACGAAAACTTCCCAAGGCGCCGATCGCAGCATAGTCTTCAGGCTCTACAAGTTTTTGTGTCAATGCGTCCATGGCGGGGCGATGAAAGCCTAAGACAGATTGGAAAAGTGCGATCAAAACAAAAATCGCAGGAATCGAAGGTTTGTCCAAGCAGGCATTTATAAATAAACCTAAAATTAAAATACTGAGGAAAATCTCGGATACGACTAGAAGTTTACGGCGATCCAAACGATCTGCAAAAGTTCCACCAAGAATTCCGAAAATTAAAACAGGTAACAACTGCACCAAGCCCAACATGCCGACCAGCCAGTTGTCTTTGGTCAGTTCGTAAACTTGATAAGGAATGGCGACATAACTAACCATGCTGCCAAGAAAAGAAATCAATTGGCCAAAAAAGAGAAGTCTGTAATCGCGATATTTTTTAAGGGGACGCATATTGATAAGCATGCGGTAATCATAGCTGCGCTGAGAGTGAATTAGCAACTTGCAGCAGGAAATTGAATACTCAATGGAAATCGGCGTCCCCGCAGGCTTTGCGCGGAAGCTTCCAAGAGTAAAGTTCAAATAAAATGATAGACTGCCAACACGAATTTTGCTCTAATCGGGGCCTATGAGACGAGCCATTACCAAGACTGAGGCAATCATCGTCGAAGAAACGCGCAAGTTTTTTGAGATCAAGCAGGAGAAAAATCCACGCTACTCTCTAAGAGCTTTCGCAAAGTCTCTCGATATTGAAGCTTCAAATCTGTCTGAGATTTTGTCCGGAAAAAGAGCCCTTACCTTATTTGTGGCTGAAAAAATTGTTACTCATCTCGACTGTTCTCAGGAACGCGCCAAAGAATTACTGCAAGCCTTCACAACTGAATTTGAAAGTGCAAAGAAAACCAGAAAGACTGTGACCAATTCTGAGTTGCATATGGCGGAAGAAAGTTTCCACCAAATTTCTAGTTGGTATCACATGGCAATTCTGACGTTCTTCGAAACACCTCACTATGATGGAACAGCTAAGAGCATTGCAGATTACTTTCGGTTGCCTTTGAAAACTGTTGAAGAGGCCTTGGAAGGGTTGGTGGCCCTCGATCTTCTAAGTTTAGAAGATGGTCGTCATAGCAAGTTGGCTTTGACCTATCGCGCTCCCAAAGAAGATCCTAGTGGGAAAAAGCGCATCGGAACTGAAGCGATTGTGATGGCGGGCATTGGTCTGTCGTTAGACAGAGCGATGGAATTCCAACATCACGAAAAAGAATATTGGGCCCAGTACATGTCTTTCAATCCTGCACGCATGGCAGAGGCGAAAACTTATTTCCGTGAAGCAGTGATTAAATTTATCACCTCTTTCACAAGCCAGCCCGCAGAACCGTCGGAAGTCTTCCAACTTTCTTTCCAAATGTTCCCGTTGAATAAAGCGGGCGAATCTACTTTCCCAGAACAAGAATAAAAAAAAAGGACCGTTTGTTTCCAAACGGTCCGCGTAAGATTTAAATAAGCTATCAACTATTGAGCCGTGAAGTCCAAAGCCTTAAAGTAAGCCTCAGAAGATGAACCCGTGTCATTCGAGTCATGTTGGATTGTGATCGCAACGATATCGAAGTCTGCAACATTTTTATTCGGGAAAGCACGTTTTAAGTCCTCCACCAAATTACGTTGGTAGAGCTGCGCTTTTCCAAGTTGATCTGGGCTGTTTAGCAACAACTCTTTTGCTTCTGGCAAAGTTGCGACTACAACGTTTTTGTTCGAGTACCAGTTTTCGAAGATGTCACCGGCGTTACGAACTTCACCAGGAACAGGGCTGGCATAGTAGTAACCGAACAAGAAGACCTTGTCATTCTTAGCGTCTACAGTCGATCTGTCGCCATTTGCACGGCCATCACGAATCGTGAACCAAACTTGGAAAGCAGAGTCATCTTTACCGGTTTTTCCTTTTACTGGATCGGCACCGACCACATCTTTAGTCACAGCCAACTTCAAAGACATCTTCGGGAAGTCTATTGGAGAGAAGCGATAAGCCAATGTCGTCATGCGGATTGAGTTATTCGCACTCTTCATCAAAGCCCAGTCTTTTTCACCGTTGAAATCCGCAGTGATGTAACCAAAGTCCTTATTGTCATCTAAACCACCCGGAGAACGAGACTCATAGTTAAATTGGTGATCCATACGGAAGTGCACCATGTTTTTATGAGCGTAGTCGATGCGGATACCCTCTGGCATATTTTGATGGGTCGCCGGAGTTACTTTTGTTCCAGCCATCATGTCACCCAATTTAGACACATCAATCACATTGTATGGATCATAACGAAGTGCTGACTGCGGAAGTTTTGTTTTCACCTCATAGTTGTCAGCCGGATCGTTAACCTTAGGTAAAATTTGGTGATTCAATTCCCAAGTATTGCTGTAGGGTTGAAGTTCGATAAAATGATCCTGACCCATTCCAATTTGTTCAATTAGGCCTGGAGACTTCACGCGGATATACTGTCTGTCCTTGAAATAGTGAGCATTTGCCGCACTCAAGATCACTTGTGTATTCCAGTTCAAGTTGTTCTTGTCATCGTTGATGTTCAGTTCAGAAGTTGCGCTGACCAGACCTTTCATGAAAGCTTTTTGATTGAAGCGAGAAGACAAGATACCTGCCAAGTGATCGGCATGGATCGTACCCATATCTACGGCCTTCAATCTTTCAGGGAACTTCGAAGAAGACACGGTCACAACACCGTCATTGTCTTCATCAAACTGTCCAATTAATTTTGTCGCTTTCATGAAGATGTGAGAATCTTCCGGAGAGCTTTCAAAAGTCACAGAGAAGTAACGAGTCAAACCCGTCAACGATCTTTCATTTTTTCTCCAGAAAGCATCCATAGACGTCGGAGTGATAGACTTCGCTGCCGTTTTTTCTTTACAGATTTCTGGTCCTGGATTTTCCGTCAAAGCGGATACCAGAGCGAACGGAACGTCTGTCGTGTTCAAGATGCTAGATCCGTGAAGTGGAGCTGCTACCGCAATCATACCTTTTACGTATGTCGATATGAAGCTTGGGCTCTTCAAGAAGGCATGAAGCGTATCCACGGCACCTTTTGAGTAACTAATGAAAAGGTATTTTGGAGTCTTATGACCACGTTGAGTGCGGTCTTTAAAGTCTTTTCTTAGATAATCCAAGATGATGTCCGCATTTACTTCGCTGCCACAAGTGCTTTCCACTGGAGGTTGAATCACGCGCAGACCCATTTCATCACTCAGCGCGCTTAAGCCCAAGCTGAAGATCTCTTTATCGAAGATGGCGTTGTAGATCCCTGGGACGTAAACGATAGTCACATCTTCCAATTTTTGATTATAGATTTTAGTCAAAGGCGTTGGGTAGATACGGTCTTCAATATCAGCTTCTTTGATAGCTTCTTTCAAAAGAGTTTGCGCAGTTGAAACTTGGCCCTTAGAAGCCGGTTTTGTTAAAGCCGAGAATGATTGAACAGTTTTGTCTTTTCTGCTGACCCATTGTCTTGCGAATTGAATGTCACGGGTCTCTGGCAGGAATGGTTTTTCCTGGATGACGATTGAATTCTCAAGCAAGTATGGCATTTGATACATTTTCATCACAGCACGTTTTGCTGGAAGAACATATTCTTTGATTTGATCCATGAAGCCGCCACCAGAGTTCAAATCAACATGTTGCATGTCGAGGTTGGCAGTTTTCTGATCTTTCATCAAACCGACTTTTTCTTTAAGTTTCGTTACGCGCGGATCGTTCATCAGCTTTTCTGCTGAACCTGACGTCAAGACCGCGTCAGTCACTGATCCGATATCTTCTGGCGAAATCATTGTTTGTACGTCAAATTTAGAGACGTCGAAGCTCATAGGCGTCAAGCTTTTGCCAGTGGGGTCTTTGAACGGATCGAATTTGAAGGCGTCCATGAAACTCTTCATTTCAGAAACCAAGAAGTAAGGGCGTGTGTCCGCTACGAATTTAGAGATATGTCTGAAGATGCGTTTTTGGCTAAGGTTTTTAGCATCAGTTTGGATACCTTTTTGGTAGTTGGCCATTACTTGCGCCAAAGCATCTTTGCCAGTCAATTTGTCTTTGCTCAATGAATCAGCGAAAAGATCTTTTGGATCTACACCGATGAAAGCAAGTATGTCTTTCGAGCGAACTTGTCCTGGAACCTTACGTTTGTTTGAAGCAATCAAACCGTACGAAGACGCGGCTGTTAGTGAACCATGTGTGCGGTACATTTTTGCGAATGCACCCAAAGAATTCTTAATGAAGTTGCCGTCTTTAATAGTCAGGATAAAATCCGGGAAGTCGAAGTTTCTTTCAGAAGCTGATTCGACGATACGGAAGATTGAGTCCGGGTAAGGCGTTCCCTCAGCAGCTTTGAACGCTTCTGTTGGCGTCATCCCTTTTGGTGCCGCTTGAGTGGATTGATTCGCTGGCGCAATGTGAAGTGGATTTCCTTGAACTGGGATGTAGTAGTACAAGTTTTTGACTTTATCGTACTGAACCTTTGCTTCACCTTGACCCGTGATAACAGTCATCAAAGTTTCAGAGGTGTTATTTCTATTCAATGAAACCGCCATATCGAACCAGGCTTCCTTGCGGAACTCTTCAATAAGTGGCTTCATGTTTTTGCGATCTTTTAAGTAAACTGGAGCCCAAGAACCAAGTGCTAACAAAGGCATTGCAACGTCTTTGTCTTCTTTAAGCTGTTGTACGAAGTTCATTCCTGCGCGTTTTACCACATCAGCAACTTCAACACCGTTCAACTCTTGTTCTTTCTTGCCTTCTTGGAAACGACCGATGTTACCGTGGTCAGAGACAAGGACAACTTCAATATCTTGTCCTTTTTCTTTATAGCTTTGGATCAAACGTTTTACTTCTGCATCGACAGTTTTCAATACAGGGAAAAGACGGTTCAATTGGGTATGAGCTGTAGAGTCAACGGCACCCACATAGCCAGTAAGGAATTTTTTAGGTTTAGCAGAGATCAAATCATCAACAACAGATTTGACTTCAAGCTTTGGAACTTCTTCCGTAGGGAAGTACATCAAAGCTTCCACGTAAGGATTAAAGAAAGCATCGAAAGCACCCATATAGTATTTTGGGAATGCTAGACGACGATAGTAATCACGTGGATCACCTTGAACAGATTGGCTGGATTCATCGAAGTACGTAGCTTCCACTGATTTAATACGACCAGCGGCACCAAAAAGTTCCGCAGTGTGTGTGATTGTCGACCAAGATAAGTCAGTCATAGATGGGAATGGTGCGACGTGGGCACCAGCGCTTGTGAACTCTTTAAAGAGACCTTGTTGTTGCGCTTGTTGGAAGGCGGAATAACTGAAACCATCCACGGCTAATACGATCGTTTGCACCTGTTGCGCTGGGGCCGAAGCCTGAGCTGCTTTCCAAGGCAAGTTGAAAGCTTTTGCGGGCTGAATGGCTCCAAGTGTGATGGAGCTGGCAATCATACCTGCTGTTAGCAAACGACTGTAGTTAGTTGAACGTTTCATGTAAACCTCCACGAGATTTATAAAAATTCTTCGTCTCAACATGATTAGAGGCAAGGGTGGTGCCAAACCTTGGGAAGCCAATGTTTCTATAAACGATTTGATAAAGGCCGTTGGAATGGCTTTTGTGTCAGCCTGAGACGGGTGACATTTATTAGGCGTTGCTGTCTAGATTTTCACGTCCTTGCCAATGTCAGAAACGTGTTATATTTTCGAGTCTCAGAGTGAGGCAAATATGACTATTGCGATTAAACTGGGATTGACGGTGGCAGCCATTGGAATGTGGCTTGTGACGCAAAGACTTTTGGGCAAACGTCAAATGACTTTTAAAGATCGCATTGGTGATTATATTCATATTCTTACGGAAAAATGCAGTCTCTATCTTAATCAGTCTCCGCGTGCAGCCAACGGATTATTAATTTCTAGTTCTTTGGTTATTGATGCTGTGGGTATTTTTTTGATCGTGCAGACTTTGCTAGGTCCCAGTGTCAGACCCTTATTGGCTTTGTTAGTTTTATTCACTCTTCGTCAAATCAATCAAGCAATCACAATTTTGCCGACGCCATCGGGAATGATTTGGCGCAATCCTGGGGTTCCCTCAATCTTTGTAACTTACGATGTTTCTAACGATCTTTTTTTCTCTGGTCACACTGCTTTAGCAGTATTAGGCGCCGTGGAGATTGCACAGCTGGGTGGCGGCCTCTTTATGGCATTGGCCCTTGCCATTGTGATCTTTGAAGTTGGGACCGTGATTTTACTGCGGGCTCATTGGACCATGGATGTTTTCGCGGGTGCGATCACAGCTCTGTGGGTGCATGACCTTGTCTCGCGCTTTGCCCCGACTGTGGATCTTTGGATCGGGCAACTAAGTTTATAGTGAAACGAAAACAGCCGGTCGAAAATACTGTATGAAAATACCGTACAAAAATAAAATCGCTTTCGCTGTTATTAAAGAGCACCGTTTTTAAATTTTTCCACTTGGGCAAGAACCCATTCCGGATCCTCAAGTGTCAGATCATGCCCGGCCTCAGGATGACGAACTAAAGGCAAATTCCAAACCTGAGCGATTTTTTCCGAACAATCAGGATGAACCACGCGATCTTTTCCAGAAGACAAAACTAAAACAGGCGCCGGCGGCGTGGGTCTTTGTGGAATCTGTGTCGCTAAGAAAATTTGCCAAAGAAAATTAATAGGCTTCACGGGATATTCGATCCCACGCGGTCCCCAATGAGCCGCAATATGCTCAACGCGCTCTTGAGGGACGGCTGTAGTTGTCATGCGAATGATCATTTCTTCGCGCTTCGCGGTGTCTTTCTGCAAAGCTGACTGAAAGATCTGTTTGAGTGCGTAGGGAGTCATGCGTTTGTAAAAGGCGGAGTTATTAAGGCTGCAATTTATTAAGATCACAGCTTCCACTTCTTCGGGATGAAGGTGGGCCCACTCTAAAGAAAGCATTCCCCCCAAAGAGAAACCCAGCAGAATTTTCTTTCCTGATGAGGGGACTTGCTCACGCAGGGCCTGAACATTTTTGGAAGGATTGATGGGTGTGCTGAATTGAAAGTGACGACCGTTTCCTAAAATATCCGCGGTGTGAAATTGATCCTCAGGAAAACGAGATTGCAACTGAGGAAGAAAATCCCACCAGTGAAAAGCTTCGCTCATAATCCCTCTGACAAGGACCCATTGTTTAGGAGCCGGATTAGAATTTAGATCAGAGGTTTGATGAGTCACAGGAAACGTCCCTTTTCTAGGCGAAAGTACTACGTCGAAAATAATGAAAGGAGCTGCTCTTGGCAATCCTTCTTTTTTTGTCATTATTTTAAACACTTCAGAGTGCAAATCGTCTTATGTCATCTGCCTGAAAAGTGAAAATCCAGTGTATGAACTAAACCAAAATGCCGATAAGATAGCTATGAATTCAGCGTCTTACCTGAAAACTTTGATCTCCCGCTGGGGGGTGGAATTAAGCCTGGTGGCCTTATTGGCTTTGGCACTTTCATTATTTCAGGATACTAAGATTTTTGAAGCTGCCACGACGCCGTTGACGCCATTGAGCGAAGAGGCCGCACTGTCCGTGAAGGACCTGGTGCAAATTTTTGACAAAGCAAAGTTCCATCAAAGAAATTATTTGAAGGCCCATTCACCAGAGGACCTTCAAGCTTACAACCAGCAAGTGACGATGGTGAATTCAAAAATGTCCGAGCTTGCACAAAGGGTGAAAGAAAATCCTGATCAGCAATTGCCAGCACATCACTTCAATCAACTCGTGTGGTCTGAGTTTGAAACTTTAAATCAAGAGTTGACGGCAGGAAAGACAGTACGTAGTTCCGCGCAAGCAGATAAGCTTTATCAATCGGCGGGGATGCTTTTGAAAGTTTCGCTGGTACCGAAGGGGACGTTCCTTCAGGTCGGCAGCGTCAGTTTATCCAAGGCGGAATGTGCCTCAATCGTAGCTTTGTTACTATTCTTTACGATGTTCATCAGTCGCCAGTGGCATCGCGATGAATTTCAAGAACAAAAGGCAGAATCCTTGAATTTGAAAAATCGCTCTTTGTTTCTAGATACTCTCTTAGCAAGCATGAGCGAAGCTTTGATTGTAATCGACCAAGATGGTCACTTCACGCAGTACAATGCGGCGGCTCAGCGAATTGTTGGGACTAGAATCAAAGACGTCTTCAATGATTGGAGCTTGCACGAACTGGGTTTTTATAACGTCACTTCGGGTGTGCCTTTGACCAAGGAAGAGTTGCCCTTCTATAAGGCCCTTTATGGGGAAACCGTGGATGACCTCGAAATCTTTGTCCAAAATGCCGCGCATCCCGATGGTATGTATATCAGTCTGAGCAGTCGTTGCATCAATGATATCGATGGCAGTATTCGTGGCGCCTTGGTCGTGTTCCGCGATATCACTCGTCGTAAGCAGATTGAAAAAGAATATCAAAAAGCCCGCGAAGCTGCGGTAGAGGCTTCATTAAAGAAATCAGATTTCCTAGCGGCCATGAGCCATGAGATTCGCACTCCGATGAACGGAGTGATCGGCATGACCACGTTGCTTGCGGACACGCGTTTGAATGATGAACAAAAAGAATATGTCGGAACTGTGAAGAGATCTGCAGAATCTTTGTTAATGCTTATCAATGACATTTTGGATTATTCGAAAATCGAAGCGGGTAAGATTTCTTTAGACCCTCAACCTTTCGATCTCAGATTTTTGATTCGCGATATGACAGAAATTTTCAAACCCATCGTTTCTGAAAAGGGGATTGAATTCGAACTGACTATGAACGAAAGATCTGCTTGGAATTTTGTAGGAGATCAAGGACGTCTGCGGCAGGTGCTGGTGAATCTATTAGGCAATGCCGTGAAATTCACTTCAGTGGGCACGGTGGAGCTTGCCATCACGCAGTTCAATAAGCAAAACGGAAAATCTTTATTGCGCTTTGAAGTGAAGGATACGGGGCCTGGTCTGCGCGAAGAGGATCGTCGTTCGTTGTTCCAAAAATATTTCCAAACCAAAGATGGTATGAAAGTCGGCGGGACGGGGCTGGGACTTTCTATTTCAAAACAGCTGGTGGATTTAATGGGCGGCAGTATCGGTGTTGAAAGTGTTTTCCAAGCGGGATCTACTTTCTGGTTCACGGTGGAGTTGTCGCAGTGCCAGGTTCAAGATTTGCCGCGCAGTTCAGATGTGGCCTTTGCGAAATTGTTTAAAGGGAATGTCTTGGTTGCAGAGGATCAAATTGTCAATCAACGAGTGGCCCTTAATTATTTGCAGAAATTAGGACTGAATGTAGAAATTGCTGGGCAAGGACAGATCGCCTTTGAGAAAGCGAAGTCTGCGAATTACGACCTGATCTTTATGGATTGTCAGATGCCCGTGATGAACGGGTTTGAATCCACTCGGGAAATCCGTAAGTATGAATCTGAATCAAATGGAAAAAGAACTCCAATTATTGCGTTGACTGCCAACGGAACAAGTTCAGAGGAACATACCTATAAAGAGGCGGGGATGGATGACTATCTGGCCAAACCTTTGGAGTTGTCGCGCTTGATTGAAGTGTTACATCGCTGGCTAAAGCCAAATGATGAAGTCATCGATGTGAGTGTCCTAGAAAAGTTGCAGAAGTTTGTGGTGAAGGATCAAAATTTGATCACTGCCCTGATTGAAGACTTCGAAGTTTCCGCGCCGAACCTGATGTTGACGATGAATGAAGCTTCAGCAACGGGACAGTTACAGACAATTTCAGAAGCAGCCCATGCGTTGAAATCAACTAGTGCTGCCCTGGGTGCAAAAAACTTGGCGGAACTCTGTCAAAAAATTGAAGACTGTAATAACTCAGATGAAGCGAAAGAACTTGTCGCACAAATTGAATTGCACTACACGAGAAGCCTGAACGAATTGAAGACTTTTATCAACAAAGTACAGGCTGCATAGAAGAGGAATGATATGGCAAAGATCCTCATAGTCGACGATCAAAAAAGTGTCTTGATGACTCTGGAAGCTCTTCTAAGTCCCGAAGGACATGTTGTGGTCTCTGCGACCAATGCCATCGATGCCCTCCATCATTTGGCGACGGAACCTTTTGATTTAGTTATCACCGATGCGATCATGCCCGGGGGCGGAGACGGCTACGCTTTGACTCGCACCATACGTAAACAACCCAAAGTTGCAAATCTGCCTGTCATTTTATTGACGGGCAAACGTGAAAAGAGTGACGTGGAAAAGGGCATCGAGTCCGGGGTAAATGACTACGTCGTAAAGCCCATTGATCCGGAATTGTTGTTGGCGAAGATTCGCAATCTTCTTTCCATTGAATCTGCGAATGCCATGAAGTTTATTGAAGCCCCGGTTAGCTTTAAAGCGGAATGGGAAACAAAAACAGAAGTCGTTTCTGTTTCAGAATTAGGTCTGACACTGCACTCGAACACGCCGATGCTTCTCGGTCGCATTGTCCGTTTAAACAGTCCTGTCTTTGCGGAAATTGGTATCGATAAAATGCCGATGCGTGTGGATCTTTGCGAAGAGTTGGTCGGTCCCGAGGGTGGCTTTAAAATTCATGCACAGTTTGTCGGGTTGACAGAGAAAGAACTGACTCCGTTACGTCTTTGGATCCGTAAGAAATCACACTAAAAAAAGATCCAGAAGACGGCGAGTCCTCTGGATCGGTTCAAACTATTTACAGAGTGAAAGACCTCTGACCATGGAAGTAATACTGCTGAGCTGATTGTATTTGCTGTTGGTTTTGATAACAGCCCAATAAGCTCCAGAGCCGATGGCAATGGTACCTTTTTTAGCAATTTGGTTGGCCATGATACCCACACCGCAATGCAAGTTGATATAAGGATCTAAGATGGTTTTCTTTGGATCAGTGGCGCTAAGATTTTTGTCTTTGCTCCAGTCGATCTTACAGAATTTGTAAGCTGTGATGTCTTGATAAGACAATTGCAACAAGCCTTCAGAGTAAACAGGTCTTCCTGTCACCGGATCTGTTCCCATTGTCGTTTCTTGCATGCGAGATGTTGGACTGTAAGCACTTTCAAATTTTGCCATGGAAACAAAGAGCTGAGCCCACACGTTAGCACGTTGATTGTTATTCAAGTTGTAGTAAGTAGGACAGAACGTTTTGATATCGCTCGCGCCAGCTAACAAAGATTTCCAGTCCGTGAGTATCAAGGTCATCAAGTAGTTAGACCAATCTTCACGTTGTGGATACTTTGAAGACTCCCACGCCAGAGGAACCATCGTGTATGTTCCAGGGTTTGTTGTGATTGGCGGCGTTGTTGGAGTGGGTGTCGCCGTCGGAACAGGAGTTGGAGACGGTGCTTTTACCGTACCCGAGGACCAGTCTCGATCGTGAGTGCCCTTATCCACGGTCGCATAAATCAAACTTCCGTTTTTAAGTGCATTAATGACTTTCACACTGTTTTGCGGAGCCACAGCGGGACAACCCCAGCTACGGCCCTGAATCACGCTGGATTCAGACACATAGTCGGCAGGATGAACCACAATCGCACGAGCCCGCGCATTGGAGTTTGTGGATGAAAGACCATCAAGTCTCATAGACAATCCATGGCTGCCTGTATAGGGCTCAGAAGCTCTGTAGTAGCCCAAAGAGCTGGCGTTGGAGCCTGAAACATTGCTGAATGTTGTCGCGTTGCCGGTTTGATTTGGGTCGGAACCTTTTCCATGGGCTGTGTGGATGGCCCAGACGCCGCCGGTGTTCATATCAATAATGTAAAAACGTGCTTCTTTAGAGTTTTGACCAAAGTTGATAACAGAAACGTAATTCACGTTAGGAAATTTCACTTTATTTTGGTCCCAGTAAATTATCGCATCTTCAAGAGCTTGCGTAGGAACCAAGTGCTTAGGGTCGAGATAAGCATATTTAGTAAGAATCGCGGCACGATCTGACGTACTAGTACTTTCAACAGTAACATCTTCAGCTGCTTTCTGAGCTCCATCTCCTGCAGGGGTGTTAACGACTGTTTCTTGAGTCGTTTCATCTGGCAGGACGGTGTCTCCGTTATGGTTAGAATTGGCGCCGTTACCACAGGCGGCTAGGGCGAAAAGAGAAGTGGCAAGCAAGGTATTTCTGAAACGTGCGAAGAGTGTATGTCGTTTTACATCAATCGTCATTATTCCCTCCGGATTGTGCGATAACAAAACCTAACTGGGAAAAATTGCAGATTGGAAAATTACATTGCTGAGTTAATAAAAATAAGACCTTGTGCGGAGGTTATTCGAGCGGGGTTGTTGTCTCACCTCATGTTCTTCAGTACCGAAGACGTGTAAACAAACTAGAGTTAATACTAAAGACACCCCTAAGATGTGCTTTGGCAGGGCATTTGGTGGGTTGTCATGGTGAACATTCCAAATTCGAAACTTGTTGTTAGGCAGAAGATACGTTTTAACTTTCGGCATGTTAAATCAACCGGCGTCGGTACAAGAACGTTATGAGCTGAAATTTCTGGTTTCCTCGGAAGCCATCGCTCCTATTTCTAGGTTCATCGAAAAGTATTGCTCCATGGATCCCTATTCCGTGGAGGCGCCAGGGCACTTCTATACAAGTAATAATTTGTATCTCGATAATCGAAGTTTTCAACTTTACCAAAAGAATGCCTCTGCCGGTCCCTTCAGCTTCAACATGCGCGTTCGCTCTTACGGAGAGACTTTGCAGGTGCCTTGTTATTTTGAAATCAAATACAAAGTTCGGGACTTTGTAAGAAAAAAAAGATCGCGTGTCCTTGCCAAGGATTGGATGGGACTTTTTTCTTCCGACGACTTTTTGCTCGAAAGCGATGTGGCATTAAAGAAGAATTTAGAGGAATTTATTTTTCTGAGCCGCAGTTATTCCTGCGGTCCTGTATTGAATGTGCAGTACCAGCGAAAAGCCTATATGGCGTTGGGAGAAGGGTATGCACGGGTTAACTTCGATAAAGAGCTACGCTATCAGAAAAACAATGAATGGAACTTCAAGACCGATGTTCTTTCAGATCCAGATGACCAAGTGATCCTGGAATTGAAATATGAAAAGAAGATGCCTCTGTGGATGACAGCTTTGATCCATGAGTTTGGGTTGACCCCTGCGGTGGGAGGAAAATACGGCAAACTTTTACCGTCTTGGACCGAAGACGGTGTAAGTTCAGGCGATTTGTTTAAATAGAAAACATAAACTTTAGGTCTTTACTCGCATTCATATAAATGTGGCCCAGCAAGCTTGTGAATCTCAACTGTCTTCGGTCACTATAGACCCATGAAGAAAGCAAAACAAAAAACTACTGCGATTGTCTTTGCCATTGTTCTTCCGCAACTGATGGCCATTGCCATCTTTCAATTGCAAAATTTCGGGCAAAACAAAATACCGAATAGATTGAAAACCGCAGAACCGCAGATGCAACTATTGCAGGGACGTATTCCCAAGCCGATTCTCATGTATTTTTCCTAAAGATCCAAAAAATATAGGCCTGTTCACGAAGGAATTTTAGCCTTGAGAAATGAAGACGCTTATTTTTCTGTTACTACTTTTTACGCTTTCCGGTTGTGGCTCTCAAGGTACTTTCCTGGATGATTTTTTAGTTCTGGGTGGCTCACACATGGCCCAGATTGATGAGTACTTTGATTTGAATAACAAACAACACGAGCAGCTAGAAAAGAATATTGATTCAGACCTCAATCGTCTGCGTAAAGAGCGCTTTGATAAGATCGCTAAAACTTTGCGACAAATTGAGCAAAGTGCACAGAAGGCTGGAAACAAGGCCGTCATGTCTTCGGCCTATAAAGATCTTCAGAAACAATATGTAGAGGCCAGCCCATATTTCAAAGGATCGACACAGAAGTTGATAGACTCTTTGAAAGAACCACAGATAGATACTTTTAAGAGTAAAGTGGAAAAGGAAATATCAGAAACCAAAGCTTCCCTCGGAACACCTTCTGTTCTGAACGAAGAACTGATTGCACGCTATAAAAAGGGCCTCGAGTATTGGGTCGGGGATCTGAATACCAGCCAAGAGAAATCCATCGTTCAATTCACTCAAGATCATCCTTATCCCTGGAGTGAAAAAATAAAAAACAAACAGGATATCTTAAATCGTTTTATGACAGTACGGCACAACCCTGAAAAGCTACGCAGATTTGCTGAGGAATTTATTGCCGATTATCCTTCGGTGCGGACCCCAGAATATGCCGCAGCAATTACAAGTTATGAAAAAGAGTTTCAAAATTTTTTGGACTTGTTTTGGGTTAGCATGACTCCGCAGCAGAAAACAAGACTTCAGGAATACCTGATTGGACGAGCCGACAAGCTAGAGCATCTGGCGAAAAGACCTTAAAAAATGCTAGGAACTTAGGACTTCCTCTCTGTATCATAATTGCTCAGGGAGAATTAAATGCTAAGAATTTTTAAGGTAGCTTTAGTGGGGGCCGTGGTTGGAGTGTTGGCGGGGTGTACGACTTCAGAAAAAAAGAGCACGCCAAATATAGAACCGTCTGTGCCAGCTCCAGTTCATGAACAAAATGGTTCCTCTATTGATTACAATGCTTTGCAAACATATTTAAAGATGGATCGTGATCCAGAACAATTAGGATTTTCTGAAAAGGCGTTCAATACCTGTGATGCGGGCTTTGGTTATTCGCGCTCTCAGAATTGTCGTAAAGAATATTTTGTCGTCATTCATTTTCGTCTTCTATGTCGGGACTCTGAAGGCACCATTTCGACCGTGCTAACTGAAAATGACGTGATGCCGATTGCAGGGCGTTCTGTGCGTTGGAATTTGAAGGGACCCTCTGGAACAACTGTGACGGATGGAAACGGTTATGCGCAGATTCGCACAATTTCTTCAACCTCGCAAAATCGTCAACGCATCAAAATTGCGGTTGGCAATGAGTTCCTTTACATGCGATCGCATGAGATTACTAAAGTGATCACTCCGCGCCCATGGTGTTCTCAGTAGATAAGCGCGACTCTGGCGACTCTGGGGCTTCTCTGGAATTCCAATCAGAAAGAATCGACCAAGCTTGACGAGTCTCAATCTGGCTGTGGTCGTAGACATCAATTCCAAAGCCCATCGCACTGATGGCTTTCAATGTTTTTCCGAATTCTTCGAGAGTGGGAGTAACTGATGTGTTTTTCGCATACCACGGCGAAATCTCGACGTGCAAAATCGGTGTGCTGCGATTTCTGACGAAGGAAATAAATTCCTTCGCAGCTTTCTTTGTCCAAGCCGGTGTAAATAAGCTTCCGCCATATTCAGCGGCCCACTGTTGCCATAAAAATTCTCCGGTGATGAGGTCAATCTTTTCAGCGCCTTTGAGATTTAAGATGCCATCGAAATCAAAGCCCACTTGATCACGGACTTCTGTGGAGTTGAGCAAATTGCCACTGTGTCCTGCTGGCCATGTTTGTACAACCGCTGCTTGGATATTGTGAGAATGGGCCAGGCTTGCCATGGTGCCAATCAGTTCTGTGATTCCCAATGCGCGAATTTTTTTCCAATTTTCATCCCCGAGATGACCTTTCGGATACCTCCTTTGAAATTCGGCATTGGCTGTGGGATTGTAGTCGGGCTCTCCGGTCCAAAAGCAATCCACCGTGGGTTCAACCGCCTCTAGCGCATAGAGGTTCGGAAACTTCACAAGGAGATCCGTGACGAAGCCTTTAAACCAATCGCGAAATTCAGGATGCCACGCAGAGAGGTGATGGGTTCGAGAAAAAGGTTTGTAGTCGCTGCCGTCGATAAGTTTTGAACGCCATTCTGGATGTTCTTGCCAAACCAACTTGAAGTCATTGACAGGAATCACTGCGATGACCTTCAATCCCTTAGCTATCGCTGCGGCATAGACCAAGGCAAAAGCATTTTCCCGTCCCATGTATTCTTCAACTTCAGTGAGAGGATAGGTCGTTTGATAGAACGAACCGTGTAGAGGACTGTAGGCATAAAGAAATAAAGTGGTGGCGCCGGAGCGGATCGCATCGTTGGTAACTCGTTCGGCAATTTGTGCGGCATCGACACCGGGAAAGAGACTTCCGAAGTAGGCGGGGTCCACGCGAAGGCCACGTAATTGAGAACCCACGCTCCAGGCGTATATCGATAGCAAATTTATAACGAAGAATAAGAATATTTTAGCGATTCGTGACATAGATCTGGCCTCTTTGATCTGATAATAGAGGCAAGGTTTGGTGAATCAGTAGTGACGTCGATGAAATCTAAGGACCTAGGTGCAAGGCTTTGTTAGAAGCCATTTTCAGGAATACTGAAATTCACCCGAACGATTCATGGTTTTTTTTTTGAAGTGCTTTCTATTCAAAATAAAATTCGGCCTCACAGTTGGGATTCAATGGAATTAAATCCACTGCGGCAATATTATAAGCTGAACTTATTAATTCAGGACGCAGTCAGAACTGGTTTTCTGCACTGAGAATGTTAGACTGTCCCCATCAAAGGGACCTTTCGATGTCGACTGCCTTGAATGATTTTAAGAAGCTGATTGCTGCTCGATTCTTTTTTACTCTCGCTGTTCAAATGCAGGCCGTTGTTGTGGGTTGGCGCATCTATGAACTTACAAATGATCCCCTTGCTTTGGGTTTGATAGGTTTGGCGGAAGCAGTCCCAGCTTTATCGTTGGCTCTTTATGCGGGGTATGTTGTCGATCGCAGTCGGCCCGTCGGAGTGTATCGTTGGGTTCTTGAGGGCAGCTTTATCTCGGCACTGATTCTGATGGCTTCAGCCGTCATGCAAAATCATATCAGTCTTTTTATGCAGATCGTGGCTTTATATGTTGCTTCGATTTTTACGGGCGGCGCCCGTGCATTTTCTCAGCCAGCGATGTTTGCAATCGTTCCAAGAATTATAAAGCGCGAAGAACTTTCTCAAGCTCAAGCTTGGATGGGGACAGCGATGCAAGTGGCTCGAGTCGCGGGGCCAGCTTTGGGAGGATTGGTTTTTGGTTTTCTGGGTGTGACCACGTCCTTTCTAATGATCTGCGCATTCCTTATTGCGGGGTTGTTAGCTACTTATGCTATTCAAACTGTCGTTGAGGCACCGATGATGACCGGGGCCGCTCGCTCAGTGAAAGAAGAATTGAGCGAGGGCGCGCAATTTGTTTTTAAACATCCGATTTTATTTCCGGCTCTGACTTTGGATATGGTTTCTGTTTTGTTCGGAGGTGTCACCGCACTTCTGCCCATCTTCGCAAAAGAAGTTTTGAATGTGGGGCCCCGTGGTTTAGGCGCCCTTCGAGCGGCACCCGCGGTGGGGGCGACTATCATGGGATTGTATTTAGCAAAAGTTCCCTTACGTCATAGAGCGGGCTCTTGGTTGTTTACCTCTGTCGCTGGTTTTGGTGTGTGCATTTTAGTATTTGCAGCCAGCAAAAGCTTTTTGCTTTCGCTCTTTGCTTTAGCAATGAGTGGAGTTTTTGACAGCGTCAGCATGGTCGTGCGCAGTACGGCAGTGCAATTGGCTTCGCCTGATCATATGCGAGGAAGAATTTCTGCTGTGAACTCAATGTTCATCGGTTCTTCTAATGAGCTTGGTGAATTTGAATCAGGAGTTGTCGCGAAATTAATTGGCACCGTACCAGCAGCCTACTTTGGTGGAATCATCTGCCTGATGACAGTGGGAGCGGTGGCATTTTTATCTCCGACTTTGCGCAATTTGGATCTCGACAAAGTCACGGCCTAAGCAAGCAAAGCAAATTGAGTTCCCCGAAGAAGCGTTTTATTCTTAAAACGCAGGGGGGCCTATGGATTTAGAACCTCAAAAAAAACAACAAACTGACCTGAAGAGTAAAAGCACTTCCAGAATTCAAGAGAAAGAAGAAGAGGAAGTAACAGAGGGAATGACCGAGAGAGATCACAAATCAGATGATCTGAAAGACAGCCCTTTGAAGATCTTTATGAGCACTGAGGTTTTTCTTTTGTTAGCGGGTCTAGTGATAGGCGCCATCTACTACTTCTTTTTTCGAGGACTTTAAGGTATATCGCAGGGGCTGATGTCCCTAAGAAGATTTAAAAACTGCGCCATTAGTGTGGTGCTAAATGCGAGGATTTGGTGAAGAGCTAAGCTTTTACTGATGCTTCGTTCGGCACGCCATCCAGGCTCAACTGCCGCCGAGCTTCGCTCGGTTCACGCCATCGTGGCGTCGGCAGAGGCCGAACTCCGATCAGTAAAAGCTTAACTCTTCACCAAATTTTGCAATTATCTCCAATCAAATGAATCTGTATTCATTCTTCTTTGCAATGTAGAGATAAAGACTTAGCTCTAAATGTTTCTTTATCTTTGTTGTGCACCAGCTTCTTCTGGTGAGTCGTTTGATATGATCTCTTAAGACAGCACAGACGTGATTCACTTCAAAGAG
>JACXTT010000108.1_pt1 | contig 122518 bp, 101 predicted proteins | sample 9270951 | NCBI WGS metagenome assembly JACXTT01 (sample SAMN15532306, study PRJNA645909) | rock metagenome | isolation source: weathered quartz diorite | place: Puerto Rico | collected 2017-06-21 | reverse complement strand
TTCTTTTGCTTCGCCAAAAGAAAGTACCCAAAGAAAAGGCGACCCAGGTTCGCCGCCCCCTACGGGGGTTCCCTGCGCTGCTCACAGGCGAAGGCGGCTCCGGAACTCGCGGCTCGTGGTGGGGTTTGTACAAAAGGCCTCGGCCTGTGCTCGCCGCTCAGACATCCTCGCCGACCCCTCCCTTCGCCTGCTGCGCTGCTCGGCGGACTCTCATGGGGCCCAAGGTCAACGGCCGATCCTTTCCGCGGTCGCGCGGAAGAAAGGAAACGGCAACACTACGAGCCCCTAACCACCCTGCTCTTGCGGAGCAAGAGCTATCTATGATGTTGGGGTCCCCATGAGAGTCGTCGAGCAGCACAGCGAGGGCGGGGGGCCGTCGGCGAGGATGTTTGAGCGGCAAGCACCGCCCGTAACCTTATGTACCTATGCGTCCACGCAGCCGCGAGTTCCGCAACCGCCCCGCCATCGCGAGCAGCGCAGAGCAGCCCGAAGGGCCGACGACCCTGGGGTCGCCTTCTTTTGGTTACTTTTCTTGGCGAAGCAAGAAAAATAACTTGCCGCCGGGCAACCCCCGGCATCACAGAGAAAAGATAACGGCAACCTTTTGAAACCACCCCCATCCCAACCTTCCCCCGCAAGGGGGGAAGGAGCCAGCCGGCTAAGCAGCCCGCAAAAAGATAAAGGCAGCCTTTTGCGAAAGCAGCAGAACCTTCAGGTCACCCGAAAATAATCCCGCCTCACCGCCAACCGATCCCCACAATCAAAATGCCACCACTCCGTATTGATGCCGGCAAAGCCGCCGGCCGTCATCGCCTGGCGCAGGATTTCGCGGTTAGCGATCTGCTCACGCGTAATCGCGCCGCTTTGCAAAAACTCCGCTTCCTTGGCCGGATGCGATAAATCGGTAAGGTCGTCGAAGGGCGTACCCATATTGAGTTCGCGGCCATCCGCATCGGTCAAGGTGATATCCACCGCCATGCCGAAAGAATGAATCGAGCCGCGCACCGGATTGGCAAGGTACATCTGCAGATTGGTGCCTTCCAGCGCCGCCCACAATTCCTCCTGCACACGCTGGGGCCGCAAGGCATCCAGCACCAGGAGGCTTAGGCCCGGGTGATGTTTCTTTAACCAGGCAACGGACGCCTCCAACCCCGCTGCGCCGTTGCGGTGCAGCCAAGCGCAATCCAGCGGCGAATACAAATCGTAGCCGACGAAATTACGCGGGCTGGCATAGCGCAAATCCACACCTATCCCGGCGATATCGGCCAGGCGCCGAAAATCGGGATGGGTGGGCACGGCCTCACAGGGCAGGGTCTGACTCATAATGTGCGCAGCGTTCTCTTTATACTTGCCAATATTCGCGTTACTTGCAGAAGCTATCTTTCCATTAATAATGTGTCAATGACCCATATGACAAACTCGCCCGGCGATTTACATTTCCAGTCCCTGACTTTTTCCGGCCTCAAGCCCGGCCCCAAGCTGATGATCAGCGGCGCGGTGCACGGCAACGAGACCTGCGGTACGCAGGCCATTCGTCGTATCCTGGCCGATATCGACGCCAAGCGCCTCGCCATCGCCGCCGGCAGCGTGACCTTCGTGCCCATTACCAACCCGCTGGCCTACGCCAAGGGCGACCGCGTCGGCGACCGCAACCTCAACCGCAATCTGCGCCCGGTGGCTACACCCGGCGATTTCGAGGACCACATCGCCAACTGGCTGTGCCCCTTGCTGGCGCGTCACGATGTGCTGCTGGACCTGCATTCCACCCGCGCGAAGAATCCCGCCTTTGCCATGCTGGGCCCGCATAACAACGACGAGGAGTTGCAACCCTTTTCTCTATATGAACCGGAGCGTGCGCTGGCCCTGCGTCTGGGCGTGGGCCGCTTCGTGGACGGCTGGCTGGAAACCTATGCGCTGGGCGTGAAACGCCGCCAGGATCAGGCCAGGGTCACCGGCATCGCCCCCAATCCGCTCAACGCAGACCCCAGCTACGGCGTAGGCACCACCGAGTACATGCGCTCGGTGGGCGGCTACGCCATTACCCTGGAATGCGGCCAGCACGAGGACCCGGATTCCCCCGAAGTGGGCTACCGCGCCATTCGCAATACGCTGGCCTTTCTGGGCATCAGCGGCGAAGCGCCGCCGACGCAGGTAACGCAAGTGGAAGAACTGCATATGTACGATGTGATCGACCGCGCGCACGAGGGCGATGCGTTTGCCCGCGAGTGGTCAAGTTTCATGCCCCTCAAAAAGGGCGACCTGATCGGCACGCGCCACGACGGCACCAAACTTCACGCCGAGTGCGATGGTTTCATCATGTTTCCGGACGCTAAGTCGCTGCCGGGGAACGAGTGGTTCTACCTCGCTCGTAGCTGACGTGCCTGCCGCTCAGGGCTGAACAGTAAAGCCCACCGGCGCGGAGCCCACATTGGCATACACCGTAGGCGAACCGCTGGGGTTCATCATCCACAGGGTCAGGGTGCCGTCCGGCTGGCGCCAGACCACGTCGGCAATACCATCGCCGTTGAAATCCGCCGAGGCATAGAACGTCCAGGTGGCGGGCGTGGCCGGCATATTGAGGGACGATACCGCGACCGTCGCCGTAGTAGAGGTGCACGACGCATTGGGATCATTGGGATTGGCGGTGGACGGCGGTAGTATCAACGCCGTGGCGTCCAGCGAGAGCAGGCGCACTTCGCCGGTGGCGGCGTTGCGGATCAGGATATCGCCGCGCTGGTTCCCGGAAAAATCCGCAAAACGCAGGGCCGTAAAGCCCGCAGGAATAGCGCCCGCCGAGAAATTGGCGCAGCTGCGCCCGGCCGTTGCCATCAACACGCGGATCTGATTGTCGGGGCTGATATAAACCATATCGGCCGCGCCATCGTAATTGAGGTCGCGCGCACCCAGGAGCGTCCAGTTCAGTGGCGCGCCGCCGCGCTTGCGCACTTCGCTCACGCCGCTACCGTTGCTGAACCAGACGTAGGACACACCGGTGTCCGGGGTGCCGTCCTGCATATAGCGCCACACCAGGTCGCCCAGGCCGTCGCCGTCGAGGTCGCCGGTGGCCTGCACGTCCCACACCAGTTTCACATTGCGCACCAAGGAATCGTTAGCGGGCAAGAAGTCTTTCCATACGCGCACGTCGCCAAACGTACCCTGTGTGGTGTTCTGATACAGGAGGTCCGTGGTGCGGTTGCCGTCGAAATCGACCGTGCCCAGCAAACGGAACGCAGGGCCGGGGTCAACGTCCGCCGTGAATTGAATCTGGTTGCCCACCAGACGCCCAACCTGCAACTGCGCCTGCGCCTGAGGCGAGCGCACGCGAATTTCATGCGGACCTACGGCGGACTGCACCACCGTCGCTACCAGCACCGAATTGGCTGCGCCGTAGAAAACATTGCCCGCCTGATTGGCCACCACCGAACAGCTGCCGGGATAGCTGAAGCGCAAAACATTGTTGCCGATCACGTAGCAGGTCAACGGCGTGTTGGTCGTATAGCTGACAGCCAAGCCAGAGCTGGCCACGCCGTTGAGGGTAAGCTGCGTGCCTGCGTACACCGAAGGCGCCATGGAGAACGTGATGCTCTGCGGCGAGGCGTTGATCACCTGCAAATACGATTGCACGCCGGTGGCACCGGCTGCGTCCTGGACGGCGATGCGAAAGGCGCCGCTGCCGACCACGGTGGGCGTGCCGCTCAGCACACCTGCGGCAGAGAGGTTCAGCCCGTTGGGCAAGCCATCCGGTGCGGAGTAGGTCGTGGCGCCGGTATTGCCGACCGGGGTAAACGTAAATGAGTACGGCGTTTTGTAAGTCGCCGGCGGGATGGTGGCGTTGAGGGCGATGCGCACCACCTGCACCGGGCTCAGGGTGCCTAGGCTGCCGGCGTAGTTGCCGTCGCCGCTGTAATTGGCAGTGACCACCGGCGAGCCGGCCGTCCCTATTGTGAGAGAGCATTGCGCCGTGGCTGCGCTCAGCGGCAAGGCCGCGCAGCCGGCAATCGTCAGTCCGTTCAACTGGAACTGCATGGTACCGGTGGGTACTACTGTAGTCAGTTGGGACTGCAGGGCGATGGGGCCGTTGGAAATCAGCAGGTCGGTATTGGGCGGATTGGCGCCAGATGAAGAAAACGCTGAACCGTGCTGCGAAAAGAAGACCGACGCATTACCCGGATTAGGCGCGTTCAGCCCTGGGGTGACGAAACTGAGGATATCGCTAACCGGTGTGCCGGATGGACCGGCGGTGAGATTGAACACCACATAGCTGTCTCCCACCCGCCCGCCCTGCCCGACGGTTACCGACACATTGGCGCCGTTGGTGACGTCGGTCAGCTGACTGGCAGTAACCACTGAAGAAAACGTGGCATTGACCAGATCGTAGCGAATAAACCCCGCTTGGCTGGAAGAAATACCGAAGCCCAACGACTGGCGAATATCGTAGGCCGTGGAATGCGCAACCGCCGTGAACGTGACGTTATCGACTGCGGTGGAGGGATTGAGGCTGCTGGAAAGCGAGGTACTGCTGGAAAACGCGGCAAAGGCGTTGGCCGACAGCAGGATGCACAGCGAGCCGATAACACGGGCCGAGAGAGAAACAACCCGCGCGCAACTCGTATGACGGCGAAAAAATGCATTCAATGAGAACATGGCCGTCCTTCGGTAAAGCTGCCGGGCCGTGGCCGAACGTGTGACTAGACGCATGCGCGGCCCGGCGGGTGGATGGAAAAAATGAACCCTACTCAGGACAATCTATCACTTTTTGGGGCGCCGCTGGGCGGCGAACGGAAGCATAGCTGTGCCGTTTTCAAAAAACGGAAGCATAAGCGCGACTTGTGTTCCGCATCAGCCTGTTTGCAACAGGTGACCGCTTAGGAGAACAGGCGGGAAGGCTTACTAGGATAATATCGTTACTGCCAATCCGGCCTTAATTTTGCGCTGACAATATGGTGGACAAGAATTAACCACAGTTGCGTTTGGCTCTGATCAAATTTTCTGCTAACAAAAGTTTATGGCAACCTCGGACGAGTTTGATAAGACGGTCAACGAGTCTGGATTCCCCCTTCAAGTTGGGATTCGGCATCTCATCGAGCAGAGCGTCGGTATTGGCTGGAAGGTCGCTGCTAGTGAATTCCCTTGGCACGACGATCTCACCGAGGATGAAAAATTTGTTGACTTGGTTCTCTCCAGCCAGGATCAGACAACCACACTGGTCGTGGAATGCAAACGCGCGCGCCAGACGGAATGGATTTTTCTGCGTGAACAGGGCAAAAAATCCCGTAGAAAAATGTCGGGCTTGGTAACTATCGTGCGCGATGGCGAAACTGAGCCGTGGGGATGGGAATCCATTGCTGCAACTCCCGAATCCCCACTATCCGAATTTTGCATCGTGCGGAAGAGCGGACAGAAGAGCCAAGAGCTCATCGAGGCCACTGCGGCGCAAGTGATGAGGGCGGCCGATGCGATAAGCGGGATCGAATTAAATTATTTGCGGTCTCAAGAGGGCACCTTTTGCCGGCTGTATTTTCCAGCTATTGTCACCACAGCTCGGCTTTTCATTTGCGACTATTCGATGGCGGATTTCAGTATTGCCTCGGGAGAGTTTGGAAAAAGTGAGTATTCCGAGGTGCCCATGGTGCGTTTTCACAAGCCGTTTTCATCGGGGAATTTGGATGCATGGAATAAACCGCTTGCGGAGGCGACCGACTTAGCTGGCACGACAGTTTTGATCATCAACGCTGCACATCTGCTAGCCACACTCGCCGATTGGGAGGTTGGCGAGAGCGTGAAAGAAATACTTGCGAGACCACCAATTGTTCATCCTGAAAGTACCTGGGAGGACGACGAATAATCGCCTATTGTCTTTCGCAGAATTTTTTCGCGCCCAATTGCCTACCTCACAACGCAGGGGTCGTTCTTTCCGCGCGAAAAAGGGCTAGCAATACACACGACCTGACACTAAAAGCGTTGATGCTATAGGCAAGGTGTCGGCCGGAGTCCTAAAGCTGGACTGAAAGCTGCCAGTTTGTGGAGCGCGCCCTTGCTAGAAGTTCAGGCACGGACGTGAGCAAAGTCGCCCCAGTAATGTTGTTGCGCAGCATGACCTTGTGGCGGTCACCGAGCGCTTCTGCGGCTTCGATCTCCCCTTCTGTAAAAGCGAAGAAATAGCCGGAAAAATCGGGGCGCACTCTGGCCTGATTGGACGTCTTAATCTCTACGAAAATCATCGTCTTCACAGCCTCTCGCATTCCTGTGGGATCGAGGAAGTCGATGGGAGCTATTTCCGGAATAATAATCGCGTCAAAACTGGTCTTCTTGATCTTAATGCCGATCTCCGCCAGCGCCGCAATAATGGCTTGGAGTGTTTTTCCAGTCGGCCTAGGAATGAAGTGAGCATTGGCGGCTAGTGCTGCCTGTTCACCGGCAGCTCCTTTTTGGTTTGCTAGTCGCTTCACATGCTCGCGCTTCAGCGCAACTATAGTAGCGGCGTCCATTACCGTCCTTTCCCGTTAAAGGGCTTTACCTTCGTCTACACATAGACTCTAATCACGTTCGCTTTCTTAAATAGTATATTTATAGGCATATTTAATACTTAGTAAATACTATAATTTGACCCATACTATCCTAAACTTAGGGGCGACTATAGACAAATCGAGGCGCACATGCTACTAACGCGGCATGAAAAGAGTCTCATTTGGTGTTTCCCGCATTCAAGCGCTACGTCGAGTAACGCTTGATGAAAACCTTTTGCGCAACCTTAATCTCGCGGAAGGCGACGCGGTGGAGGTTTTCCTGGATGCCGAATCCGAGGAAATCGTTCTAACCAAGGTCGCGCCCGCCTCCGGAAACAAACGGCAGTCCGAAGGCGATTCGTCGCCCAAGGGGCGCAAGTAAATGCTTCGCGATCAATCCGCCGAGTTTGCGCATCGCGCCACCGGCACCCCCGCAGCATCTCCCACTCCTGAAAAGCGCATTCAACTGGGCGCTTACTACACCCCGCTGAAGGTGGCGAGTCTGCTCTCGGGATGGGCCATTGAGGACAAGCGTAGCGCCGTTCTCGAGCCATGTTTCGGTGGATGTGACTTTCTGGAGGCACTCAGGGACAGGTTCCGGGCCGTCGGCCTCAGGGACCCGGCCAAGCATCTGTTCGGATGTGATATCGACTCCGAGGCCTTTAATCATTTGGAGCGACGGGTTGGAGGAGTAGTCCAAGGCTCGAATTTCGTGCGCGGAGACTTCCTGAAGCTCAGCCCCGGATACTTCGGCAATGGCGGGTTCGAGGCTATTGTCGGAAATCCGCCCTACATTAAGAGCGAGCGAACCTCCGCAGAACAGAAACAGAGCGTCGAGCGCTTGCCGGACTATGTTCATTCCATCCTGAATGGCCGGGCAAACCTCTGGGCGTACTTCGTACTGCACAGTCTGGCGTTCTTGAAGAGGGGCGGCCGACTCGCTCTGGTGCTGCCTGGTGCATATTTATCCGCTGAATACGCCCTCCCGCTCCGAGACTATTTGAAGGAGTCGTTTCAGAGCCTCGTCGCGATCTCAGTGGGCGAGCGACTCTTCGTGAGCCAAGGCACCGAGGAACGGACGGTGATCCTATTGGCGAAAGAATATAGGAAGGGGCCCGCAAGCCAGGATTTGACGCTTTATTGCGATGGCCTGCTCGAGCTCGAACAGCTCATGGCTGATTTGGGCGACGAAAATCTCAGCGATGAGCTCGTGGGAAAGCATAGCCAGGTCGATGCTGAGACCCTCGAGTCTCATCAGGATCTGTTACAGGCTTACGGTGCGGCCGAGCTCGGCACACTCGGAACGAGTCGCATTGGAATCGTGCTGGGGGACAAGAAATTCTTCGTCAAGCCGCTTAAAGAGTGGGCGGACCTTGACGTAACCGACGTGTATTTGGAACCAATACTTTCCAAAGCACAGCTGTTGGTCGGCACCAACATTTCCTCAAAGGACACCTCGCGCGCAGCATTTATGAAGGGTGCGAATTTTTTCCTGAACACTCGCGGAAAGCGCGTCTCGTCGAAACTGAAAGCGTATCTCGATACATATTCCGACGATGACAAGAAAGAAAACTCCACTTTCGCACGCCGGCAAGTTTGGTATCAACCGGACGATGGTTTGCGCGCTGACGCCTTTCTTTCTGGTTTGAGTCACTTTTCCCCGAAGTTGGTGTTAAACCAGGCTGGAGTTCAGGCAACCAATACTCTTTACAGATTTAACTTCAAAGACAAGTTTCGGAAGAAAGATCACCAAGCGACTTCCATTGCAATGTTTACTTCAACGGCGCAATTGTCGGCAGAACTACTTGGAAGGCAATATGGTTCAGGCGCACTGAAGCTAGAACCAAACGAATTTGAGAGAATTGCGTTGGTGTTGCCGCCGAACAAGAGCAAAGAAGAGATTGAACGCGCATTTGCGAGCATTCATACGACGCTACGTGAGGGCAAGGTCGCTGAAGCGACATCGATTGCCAACGGCTTCGTTTATGGTGTGCACGCAGAAACACAGGCAAGGCTCAATGCAATTGATGAAGCCCTATTGCGAATAAGAAGGCACCGGTTTAGAACTTAACCAATATGGCCAAATTAAAAGCAAAGAGCCTCCGAATGGCTAAACCCGTGGCGAAAGTGCCGCCCAAGTCGTCCCAGACCTTCACTTTCAGTGTTGATAGCGCCCTATTGCAGGAGCTCGGGGAAAAGCTCGTTTCGTCCGCACACATTGCCCTCACCGAACTAATCAAGAATTCATTTGACGCCGACGCCAACGAAGTATCGGTGACGATAACTTTCAAAAAGACCGTTCCTCATTTAACAATCACCGATGACGGCTCTGGAATGACGATTGAGCAGGTCCGCAGCTACTGGATGCGTATTGGGACGACAAACAAGAAAGACGCGGTCATCACCGCGAAGTACGGGCGCCCGATCACCGGCGCAAAGGGTGTCGGACGATTTGCCTGTCGTCGCTTGGGTACCCATCTGAAATTGACCACGACCGCTCATAAAGCGGGTTCTAAATCGCGGCTTCAGACAACGGTCGTCGAATTTGACTGGGCGAAATTTGTAGCCGGTACAGGCGTCGATGAGATCAAAAATAAAGGCGTCGTCTCGGAAGCAACCACGAGGAAAACCGGGACGACGTTGGAAATTTGGGGCGCACCAGTCAACGAGTGGACGAAGGCCGCACTGGAGTACGTTCAAAGGCAGCTCGGTGCTCTCACGGCAGGTGGCGCCGTTCGCAGGCCTGGCCACACACCCGATCCTGGGTTCAACGTACTTCTGAATACACCGTACTTCGATGGGCGCACCATCGATTTACGGAACGAAGTGATGGACGCTGGTTGGGGCACAGTCATCGCTCACGTTGACAAGAAAGGGCGCGCGCACTGCACTCTCCACGCATCCGGGATGGCCACGCAACACATCCTGTCGGCGGCGAAGTTCAAGTCTGTGGCAGGCGCGACATTGCGCATAGGCATTATTCCCCTTGAAAAGAAGCAATACCGGCGGCCGGAAATCCTTTCCAAGTATTCCGCGCAGACCATCGTCAATGAGTGGGGTGGCATCCAGGTCCGTTACAACGGCTTTCGGATGTTCCCATATGGCGAGGCGGGTGACGACTGGCTAAATATTGAAGCGGACCGCGCACGCCGCCTGGGCCGCCCGTCCGACGACCAGTTGTTCAAATTCGCCGCCGCACTCGACGGAAGCGATGCGGGACGAAGCCTGCTCAATATGCTCTCGCGAAAGAATTACCTCGGGCAGGTAGAAGTCGGGGCTCAGATTGCAGGACTCGAGCCAAAAATTGACCGGCAAGGGTTTCTCGATGGATTGGCTTTTAACCAACTCCGCGAGTTTGTTCGATTTGCGGTGGATTGGGCCAACATTCAACGCGATTACTACCTTCGGAAGCTGCTCATAGAGGATGTACAAAAAGCCCGCCTATCCGTAGAAAAAATTCTCCAGGAGGACGTAAAGAGTGAGCAGCTCGTTCCTCGGGTTGCGGACTACCTGCGCAAGGAAATCGAAAAGATCGTCGAATATCTTCCGGAAGACGACCGGAAGGAGACGAAGACAAGCCTATTTACGACTCTTAAGGCCATTGAGACGGCGAGCACCGCTAATCAGCGGCAGTTGGAGCATCTGCGGCTGATTGCATCAGCGAGCACGTTGACCTTGCTTTTTGCGCATGAGGTTCACACGCTAATCGGCTCGCTTGATGCCACCGGCGAGAGGATCAAACGAGCGGTCGCCAAAGTGCCGGAAAAGGACAAATCGAGTCTCTCAGAGCTGGCCAAGAATATCGGCGCCACGAAGCACCGCTTCGAGCAACTTATCGAGATGACCGGAATCGTTGGCTCGTTTGGCAAGCAACCACAATTGCAAAGCATCCATCTCAAATCGACGGTGGACAGAGCGGTTCAATGTTTCGGGCTGATCCTCGAGAAATATGACATCGCCGTCGAATCCAAAATTCCTGGAAACTTCTCTACTGGTCCGATGATCCAGGGAGAGGTTTACACCGTGCTCATTAACCTTCTTTCCAACTCGATCAAATCCGTGATCGCAGCAGCGCCGAAGCAGCGCCGATTGCGTTTCGAGGCCGCTAAGAAAGACGGTAAGACTGTGGTCAGATTGCTTGACAATGGCCTAGGCCTTGCCGAGGAACATTTTGACGACGTATTCAGACCTTTTATCTCGGATCCGGCCGGCGAGCTTTACGATAAGCTTCACAAGTCGATCAACCCGCACGATGTGCATATTTTCGGCACTGGCAGCGGCTTGGGCCTTGCCATTGTCAAAGACATTCTTCAGGCGCGCGGAGGATCTATTCGATTTGTTCCCCCGAGCAACGACGATTGGAAAGCCGATGTGGAAGTGCAATTCCCATGACTACTGAACGCACTTGGCATTTTGCGTGGCTCGACGATGACGCCACGCGATTCGCTGATCACAAGGATCTCATTGAAGGATTCAGCGGTTTTTCCATAAAGGTCACAGACATCAAGGTCGACCAAGATCTTCAGGAAGTCCTCAAAAAATGGCAGGAAAGGCCACTTGACCCAGCGCCGGATCTGTTCATGATCGACCAGGTGTTCACCAAGAGCCTAAGCCTGCCGTACAAAATGACCGGTAACACTCTGGCCCACCTTCTTCGCAGGCAATATCCAACCACGCCGATTGTTTGCGTGTCGGCCGCAATTAACGACAAGACTGGCGGCGTTGAAGCACAGGATTTTCATGAATACGTAGAGGCTTTGCCGTACTCAAAGCTCCTCGATTACGTACCGCTCCTGGTGTCAATCGCCCGGGACTATCCAAAGCTGGCAGAAGCAGCGAGGGATGGAAAGTACGGAGCTTCGCGTCTAATCGAGCTGATGGCGGCGCCCACCGATGAAGTGGATCTTCTTCGCAGGGCAATACCCTTGCCATTTCATCTGCCTTCGGAGATGCAGGCAACCGGGCCAAGCTTCACTCCCACCCTGCATAACCGAATGGCACATTGGGTTTTTCACTACTTCTTGCACTTGCCGGGTTTTGTTTATGACCAGTTGCACGCGGCCACATTTCTAGGGCTGACCGAAGACGGCTTCAGGAAGGTCGCAAGCCGATTTGATGCGGCAATTTATAAGGGGCCGTTTTCCACGCCGACCATACCTTTGTGGTGGCAAGCAGGTTTGCGGGACGTCCTGTATGCGAGCGTTGACCCTGCGGCCGGACCTCCGCATGTTGCCGGCCGCACCCTAGCGGGGGTTGAGGCGGGAGATTTCAGCAAGTGCTACGTTTCAGAAACTACGGAAGACGCTGACCTAGTGGTCGCGCAAGCCTATCCAAATAATGAACACTATGCGGTGCAGCGCAAATATACGGAACCGCATCCGGACTTCCCTTTTGCGCCGGCCGGGTTCGAAGAGATTCTGGTCATCAAATCCGAATAAAAAATGATAGGTGTTTATCCAACCTTAAAGGAAATGATTTCCCTTGAGCGGGAGACATTGAATCAGATTCAGACAGCGAGCCCCTTCCAAAACTACCCCGGTCTGCGTAGCGAAGCAGAAAAACTCCACCGGGCTACCAAAGACCACTTCGAGAATCTCAGTTTCTATTGCGAAATTTCTATGTACCTAGGGTTACGCGCCAAGCCCTCTGCAGAAAAGGTGAAGCAAAAAATAGCAATTGGGGGAGTGGTGATTGGAAGGAAGTCCGATGATTGTGTTCTCCAGTCGTCTTATTCTTTCTGCCTTTTTAAAAAGGACACGATCGATAGCGCGATACAGCGCAAAGTCCACTTCGATTTTGAGAATCCGAGTACGACGAATCGGAATGAGCCTAAGCCGTTCCACCATTTGCAGATTTGCGGTAAGCCTGCACCAAAGCTTGCGAGCACGCCCGGTTTCAAGCATGAAAGACTTTCAGCGCTTTACCCTAAGCTTGAGAAACCGAGAATCCACACTCCGCCCATGAGCTTGGGACTGTTTCTCGATTGGGTGTTCACAGAGTTCCCGGCAGAACGGTCTGCGGACCTTGTGCGCAATGACAGTGGCTGGTGCTCCCATGTCATCACCGCGGAAAAGTTGCTCCTAAAGCCGTATTACAAGGCAGGACACGACTACTTCAATGCCAGCGGGCAAGGCGGCGGTGTTCGTCCGGTTTCTACGTTCATGCGCTCGCAAATCTATAACGAGTAGAGGAACACCGCCTTTCGCCGGAGTTAGCCCCTCTGGAGTAGAGCAGACTCGATCCTAAAATCCGCGTTATCAGAAACGCAACGTCGACCTGCCAAGGGATAAATGATTTCTCCTTCGAAATCTACCCGGTTGCCAAAAAACATCTTGTCTTCATACTGCTCCATTTCGACGACACCCTTGAAACGGAATCGCCAGAACGGCCAATCTGCGTCTTCAATCCTTTTCAGGTTTTCCGGTTCGATATGGACGTATTTGAGTCCGGCATTCGTCATCGCCATCTGGGATGCGACCTCGACGTTGTTGGTGACGTCGTTGTCGATTTGCGCCCAGGCTACTTCTTCAAAAAACTCCTCTGCGGAGAAGTACGCAGGGCACCCGCCCGTGGTGGATGACGCGATTGCCTTGATGGCGATATCAGCGATAACTGCTGCCTGTATTTCCTCATACCCTAGCGCGAAGGCGCGCCTTTCTGCGCCGTCGAAGTCAGGAATGAAATAATCGGCGCCAGTAATGCCTGGCTCCTCCTCGCCTGAGGATTGAAGGCTCGCCAAGCTTTTGTAGCCAAGCAAAGAGGCAACTATCTGCTGAACGTGCCCGTGGCTAATCGCAATTTGGCTGTTGCGGAGGGCGGAATGGACTTGAAACGAAAGTGCAGAAAAATCGTGTGACATGGTGAATTCCCCAAAAAAGATCGCGGATCGTTGAGCGATTAAGCGATCGCGAAGTTTGAGAAACACCATGTAAGGCGAACTACCTGCGCGAACCACAAACTGAGCTGCCTTTTTTGAGCCGCTCAAAACTCAGGCGGGCGCCTGCAGCAAATTTTACTGCAAGCGGCCCTAGTGTCAAATCGTTCGTCTTGCGAACCCATTTAGAGAAAATCAACCTCCATGCCTGCAAAAAAGGGGTTTTAACTTAAAGTAAATTCTAGGCCAAAACGCGATTTTTGCACCTATTTTCCTCCGTAACTTTCTGATTGCATTGCCAATCTTGTGGAAAAATTTTTACGTTTGCATTTTTTTTGACTGCGCCGTTAAATTGAATGCAGATGAACGCGCGGAATTTTTCTTCCTGCGCGTTCACGCAAAGCCGTGGAGAAAAGGCAATCCCGCTCAACTTCCACAGCAGCAGGAGGACTATCGAAGGCGACGTGCGATAAAAAGAAAACGGCCCAACGTTTAGACCGTTGAGCCGCTTTTTGGAGACCCAGGTTTCTGGCGATTCCTGTGCCTCCATTGTAGCGAGTTTGCAGCCGCCGTCAACGGGCGTTGGCTGCCACGGGAACGCTTTGCCCGAAAACTCGCCAACGCACACGCTCGGCTGTCCACAGAGTAACGAACAGCAATGGGGTGCAACATGCTATCGAACGAAGAGCTGATCGCGCTTTGCGATCGACACAACGTGCCGCCACATGGGCGGCAACTGATTGAGAACATCCTCGCCGCAGATCCGTCGCGTCGAGTACAGGCTGGCGCCAAGAACGCAACAGTACGAATCGCCAGCCACAAGATGGGCTGTGTCATACAGGCGGAGAGCCACAAGAATGAAGCGGCCGCTGTCCTGCAATGGGAATACGACCCCACCGTTCTCGCATTCCTAGACCAGCCGCCCTCAATCAAGTTCACGTACAACGGTCGCGGCGGCCGGCGTTGTACCCACCTCAAGACACCAGACTATTTTCTCGTGGCAGAGGATTTCATTGGCTGGGTGGAATGCAAGCAGGAGGAGGAGCTTGTCAAACTTGTGGCCGATGGCTCCGGACTTTTCGCCAAAGGGATCGACGGCGTTTGGCGCTGCCCGCCAGGAGAAGAATACGCCCGCGATTTTGGACTCGGCTTCCGGGTTCGTTCATCGCAGGAAAACGACTGGGTGCGAATCCGGAACTTAGCCTTCCTGTCGGACTATCTGGACGATGACTCTCTGGAAGCCGACCCGAAGACAGAGGAAGTCATCATTGCCCGCTTCGACAGCCGGCCCTGGATAAACCTATGCGATCTGATCGAAAACCGCTCGGGCGAGGAGAACGATGCCTTGTACACATTGATCGCGAAGCGTCGGCTTGTATGCGACCTGTCTGCCTCGCTTCTCAGCGAACCATACCATTGTCCGATATTTCGATCCGAGGAGGCGCAGCGCGCGTTCCGGATTTACGAATCCACGGCGACGCCCATTTCGAACCCGGAAATAGAGGCTATATCGCTGGCCGTCGGTTCAACCATTTACTGGGACGGTCGCCACTACCGTGTTCTGAACCCTGGCAGTCGCGAAGTCTGGGTGGAGGACGCTGAGGGCCAGCGCCAAGCCCTCCAGGTCGAATTCATAAATCAACTGGTTCGTGAAGGAAAATTGACGGGACCAGTAAAGCCGGCCGACGCCAACAACGACCGCGCGGAGGAGATCCTTCGATCCTTGGGCGAACGGGACCTTGCCCGAACACTGGAGCGATACAACGCGCTCTTCCCGGACGCAGGATTAGCCAGCGAAGGTCCCATGCCGCGGCCCTCGGCGAGCACTTTGCGGCGTTGGAAAAAGATGTTCAGGGATGGCGTGAAAATCTACGGCTCCGGATTCGTGGGCCTGGCAAGCCGCCTGGGGGCCAGCGGAAACCACCAGCCCAAGATCGCTCCCGCTGTCCAGCAAGTCATAAGTGAGGTCATCGATGCCGAGTGGGCAGTCGCCGGCGGAAAGTCAAAAAAAGCTATCTGGGGGCTAGTCTGCAACGCCTGTAAGGCGCGAGGATTGGTACCACCAAGCGAGAAGACCTTCTTGGCCAAGTTGGCCGCCCGCGACTCCCACCACGACACTGCGAATCGTGAGGGCGCCAGGAAGGCTTACTCCACCGAAGAGTTTGTGTGGATCATTGATCGCTCAACCCCCCGGCATGGCGAGCGGCCGTTCGAGGTCGGGCACATCGACCACACCTTGGTCGAAATCAACCTGGTTGGCCGGCAAGGCGAAGCGCTGCATAAGCCGTGGCTTACCATTCTCTTTGACGCGTATACACGCTATGTTCTGGCGTTCGTACTCACATTTGATCCTCCGAGTTATCGTAGCTGCATGGCGGTGGTCGATCGATGCATCAGGCAGCACAATCGCATACCTAAGACGATCGTATCGGACTCAGGGTCCGAATTTGAAGGCGGATACTACGAGCGCCTTCTAGCCTATCTGGCATGCAACAAGAAGACCCGCCCCAAGTCCAAGGCGCGCTTTGGATCGGTCTGTGAGCGCTGGTTCGGCGTGTCGCAGCAGGAATTGGTTCACAGTCTGAAGGGCAACAACCGACTGCTCCGCGACCCGCGGGCACTCTCTCGCACACACGATCCTCGAAAGCAGGCCGTCTGGACCCTTGAGGCCTTTTCTGCTGCCTTTGCGGGGTACATCGATGAGGTCTATCACCGGAACGAACACGGCGCGCTGGGAATGAGCCCCAAGGCGGCGCTCGAACGCGGCCTAGCGATGACCGGGATGCGAGCCCACCGGCTGATTCCTTATACGGCCAGCCTACGAATGATGAGCCTGCCCTCTACACGAAAGGGCACCGCAAAGGTCCAGCCGGGTCGCGGGGTCAAGATCGGCTACTTCTATTACTGGACGGCGAGCTTCCGCGAGCCTCGCTGGCATCGCCAAGATGTTCCAGTGCGCTATGACCCGAACGACATCTCGTGTGGCTGGGCCTATCTTGGCGATACCTGGACACTCTGCAGATCCCAGTACGCGAGCATCTTGCAGGGGCACAGCGAGCGCGAGATTGCGATCATCAGCGAAGAAATCCGCGGAAAAAACAGCCGGACCTACACCCGCCGGCAGGTCAACGCCCAGACGGTTGCTCGCTACCTGGAAAGCACCAACGTCTCTCAGGCCGTCCTGCTTCAACAAAGACGTGATGCCGAATTCCGTAACGCCCTCGGCTTGGATGCAACAGCACCGAGCACTTCGCCGGCTTTAGACAAAAACGGCAATGCCCCAGCCGAGCCGCAAACCACTACCCAAGATTGGGAAAAGATCAAAGGCAAGCTCTTTGGAGAGTTCGTATGAAAACCCATAACAACAAGTCATCGGCTAGCAAAAAGAACGCGTTGAACCTTGTCATTTCGGAACGCATTGACGATTTCCAGCGCTACCGAACTCAGCACCCCAGCCTGAATCGTGTACTGGATTCAACCAGCCAAATCATAGGTATCACCGCAGAACCACGTGTGGTCCTGATCACAGGCCCCTCGGGTGTTGGCAAGACGGTCTTCGCCCGCAGGTTGCGAAAGTTTCTGGCGGACAAGTTCGAACAGAAAATGCAGGCCGATAGCGGCCTAGTCCCGGTCATGTGGGCCAACGCCATGTCGCCAATGGGACGAGCTTTTAGCTGGAAGGACTTCTACATCCGCCTCCTCCGGGTCCACGACAACGTACTGCTCGATCACAAGATGCTGGTGCCTGGACAACGGGAAATGTTTCCAGACGATCCTCGCCATAGCCACCTTGACCGATCCGTGGCGGACGCGCTCCGCAGGCAAGCGGAGGAATGTATACGGCGACGGAAGACGACTTACTTGATCATCGACGAGGCCCAACACATGTTGATGAACATGGCGAGAGAGATGTTGGAATTTCAGTTTGAGGCGATCAAGTCGCTCAGCGTGGCAACCAACCTCACCATCATCCTGATCGGAACTTACCCGTTGCTCCAGATTCGCGACATGAGCGGGCAACTGGTGCGGCGTAGTCAACTTGTCCACTTCCCGCGCTACGACATTAACAATCAGACCGACAAGGCTGGCTTCAAATCGGCGCTGCTGTCACTGCAGCGGGAGCTCCCGTTCGAACGTCCGGTGGACCTGTCTCCATATCTGAGTCTTCTTTACAGCAAAAGCGTAGGCTGCGTGGGCATACTGAAGGAATGGTTGGACAGGAGCATCAGCTACTGCCACGGGGAGCACTGCGAACTTACGGGCAAAGTCCTCGAAGCTACTGCGCTCTCCAACAAGGCCCTGCTTACCATCCTCGAGGAAGCGATGGAGGGCGAAGAGGCGATGAGAGATCTCCCGGACAAAGACCTCGATCAGGTGCTGGCCAAAGGCTTCGACGGGAAGTTCGTGCGCTCTGGACTCCGCGCGGCGGGTCCCACAGGCACTCGAAACAGGTATTCGCGCGTTGGCACACGTAACCCGGTCCGCGATCCGGCAGGGGGCGTCCATGCAAAGTCCTAGCCTCCAATCGTGGCGAGAAGAGGAATATCAACCCCCACCGCGCTCCATCCTTTATTCGCTTGATCCGATCTCACAACAAGGGCTTGGTGCGGAGTCGCTCCGATCTTATTTCATCCGCCTTTGCCGAGCGCACGGCGTTACACCTCGCCGGATGGTCCGCGAGGTGCTCGCCAGCGGCGCGCCAGGGTTTCGCTCGTATGCTGGAAGCAGGTTCCTGGCGACCGGAGCGATGACGATAAATGGTCTCGGATCAGTCGCCGAGGCCTTTGCTGCACGACTGGAGGCGCTGTGCGCTAGGCGCGACCTGACTCCCTTGACGCTGAATCCCTGGGCGGTGCTCTTGCCGTCAAACAGCGCTGGAGCCGTCTACCGCAAACCACGGTGGTGCCCACTTTGTATTGCAGAGGGAAGGAAAACGGAAGCTGAGATCCATCAGCCGCTGGTGTGGTCAATGGCAGTAGTGGCTGTTTGCCCGGTTCACCACACGCCGCTTGAACACTCTTGCGGGAGCTGTGGGAGGCGGCAACCTGCGTTGCCACGGATTCCTGACCTGGGGCGATGTGCGCACTGCGGCGAATGGCTCGACCGGAGCCATACCGCAAAGCCAGGTAACGCATCTGATGTGCAGAGGTGGGTAGCGGCAGCCAGCGTGGAAATGACCCTGGCCGGGTTTCCGGTTCCGGGCATTCAGCCGCTTTCACGCTTCCGAACTCTTCTCCTGAAGGCCATAGACACTTACGCTGGGGGCGTTCGCGCTCACTTCTGCCGACAAATTGGCCTGAGCCCCTGGGCGCTTACCAAGTGGCTGGGTGAGGGTCGCCGGCCTAGCCTGCCGCAGCTTCTGCATGTCGCATACGCACTCGATTTCCAGCCCGCAGCGTTATTTCGGCTGCCGAGCGGCCAGACCCCGGACTTCAATATCCGGGCCTTGCCTGGAAAGCTATTCCATCGCGCCCCGAAGCCGTTGCTATCGCCGGATGATGTGCGAAGACTGAAGCTGAGCCTACAGGCTGCTGGAGAGCAAGGTCTGACCGTCTCCAGCATCTGCCGGCAAGAAAGCCTAAAACGCTCAGCGATCAAGTATTGGCTGCCGGAGGAATGTGCCCACACTTCGAAATTGGCCAAGGTTGCCGCAGAGTCCGCCTCAAAGCGCTCGCGCTCAGAAAAGGAAGACTTGGCGCATGCTGCGTTCAAGCAAATCGCCGGCGAGGGGGCATACCCGTCGCGCCGGCGAATGGAGGACAAACTAAAGCAAAGCGGGACCTCACTCTTGAACGGGGTCGCGCGTGAAGCATATGCACAGGATCGCGCGCTTCTTATCGGCGATTGCGATGTCTCGATGGCCAATGTCAATTTGGACCAGAAATAACCGGGGACGTGTCAACTTCCGGCCAATAGCCCGGGCAAAAAGAAAACGCCCCGCTGATTGGCGGGGCGTTTCTGTTTCCGAACAGGTACTTACTTCAAAGGCCCGTCACACTGAAGCATAGTTTGGCTTCTGTCCAACGGAAGCATAGTGTGAGCATTTCGCTCAATCTATGCTTCCAGCCACAGAACGCAACAACGACCCCGCAAAATTGGTGGAGATGAAGAGGATCGAACTCTCGACCTTCGCATTGCGAACGCGACGCTCTCCCAGCTGAGCTACATCCCCGAAATTCGGAACTAATATTACCCCAATCCGCCAGGCAGCGGCAAAACCGCAGGTCGGCGCGACCAGAGAGCGCCGCGCTATGGGCGAATCAGCAAAGGCGGTTTCCGGCAGCCACCACCCGATGGAGGTATTTCACCTCCATCGGGCTGGCGCACCTCGCCTGTCAGGCGAGGATGGATTTGCTCAAGGCGTGGCCAGTTGCACCGACCAGTTGAACCCGGTAAGCAAGGTCCCGGATCCGGTCATCGCGCCGCCGTTCATTAACCAGTAGGACGTGGTACCCGTAAAAGAGTTCAACCAGATGACGTCCGCGCGGCCGTCGCCATCGATGTCTCTCAAGGCGGCCACCACCATATTGGGATCCGTAGACAGCGTCCCGGTGCTCGTCGGCGTGCCGCCGTTCATGATCCAGTAAGAGGACTCGCCGGTGGACGTGCGCCAGATCAGATCCGCCTTGCCGTCCCCATCCAGATCGCCGATGCCGACCAGCGAGCGGTACAGGTCTGTCACCAGCGTTCCGGAACTGAGTTGCACACCGCCGTACATCAGCCAGTAGGAAAACTCTCCGGTATCGGTGTTTTGCCAGATCAGGTCAGCCCTGCCGTCGCCATCCAGATCACCAACGCCCCTGACGCGCATATGGGGATCCGTCGACAACGTACCGGTGCTGGTTGGCGTTCCGCCATTCATCAACCAGTAGGTCGTCTCCCCGGTGTTGAAGTTGTACCAGATCAGATCCGCTTTGCCGTCACCATCCAGGTCGCCAATCGCGATGACGCGAATGTTCCCATCGGTGCGCAGCGTACCGGTGCTGACGACGGTGCCCCCGTTCATCAGCCAGTACGAGGTTTCGCCCGTCGCCATGTTGTACCAGATGAGATCGGACTTGCCGTCGCCATCGAGATCACCCATCGCGACCACGTACTTGCTCTGGCTGGTCGCCAGCGTTCCGGCGCTCGACTGCATGGCTCCGTTCATCAGCCAATAGGCGGTTTCGCCGGTGGCGTTGTTGCGCAAGACCAGATCATCGGTGCCGTCGCCATTCATGTCAAAGCGCAGGTTGTTGCCGCTGCCGCTACAGGTAGTCGTCACATAGTTGTTGGCGGCGGACGGTGCGGACGCCGCGCAGGACGCAACCAGCGTCGGACCGGTGTTAACGGAGTTGCAGCTTGTTGCGGTCCAGCTATTCTCCGCAGCGGCCGGGGACGGCGTGCAAGCAGGAACCCCCACCGGACCTACTGTCTGGGTATTGCAGGTAGTGGTGGTCCAATTGTTGCCGGCCGAGGGCGAGGCTGTGGCGCAGCTCAGGACCGCCGCCGGACCGGTGGTAACAAGATTGCAACTCGTCGCCGTCCAGCTGTTTCCGGCCGAGGCCGAAGCGGCCACGCACGAGGCAACCGGAGTCGGGCCGGTCGCGTTTGCGCTGCAGCTTATCGCGGTCCAACCATTGCCGGCCGACGCCGATGCCGGCGTGCAAGAAAGCACCGCTGCCGGGCCGGTGGTAACCGTGTTGCAGGTGACCGTAAGCCAGCTATTTCCCGCCGATGCTGTGGCCGGCGTGCACGCGGCGATGGGGGTCGGCCCGGTAGTAATGGTGTTGCAGGTCGTCGCGGTCCAGTTGTTGCCGGATGAGGCGCTCGCCGGGGTACAGCTAGCCACCCCGGTCGGGCCGGTGGTGACGGTATTGCAGGTCGTTGCGGTCCAGCTATTGCCGGCAACGGGGGCGGATGCTGTGCACGCCTGGACCGGCGTCGGGCCGGTAGCGAGGACATTGCACGTCGTTGCGGTCCAGTTGTTTCCTGCCGATGCCGAAGATGCCGTGCAGCTCGAAACCCCGGTCGGACCGGTGGTGCTGGTATTGCAGGTTGTCGTGACGTAGGAATTGCCCGAGGACGGTGCCTGCGGTGTACAGCTGGCAACCGGTGTCGGCCCGGTCACAACAGTGCCGCACGTCGTCGTCACAAAGTTATTGGCGGACGATGCCGTCGCCGGCGTGCAAGCGAACACGGGGGTCGGACCGGTGGTGAGCGTGTTGCATATCGTCGCGGTCCAGTTGTTACCGGATGACGCCACAGCCGGCGTACAGCTCGCGACACCGGTGGGGCCGGTTGTAGCCGCGTTACAGGTGGTGGTAGTCCAACCGTTGCCCGAAGATCCCGTGGATGCCGTGCAAGAGGCCACGGGGATATTGCTGGTGACGTTCGCGCCGCAGGTGACCGTGGTCCAGTTGTTGCCGGCGGAGGCGCTGGCCGCAGTACAGGTGGCGACCCCGGTCGGGCCGGTGGTAGCGTTATTGCAGGTGGTGGTGACCCAACTATTGCTGGCAGTAGCCACGCTCGCCGCACAAGACTGCACCGGGATATTGCTCGTGTTGTTGGTGGCGCAGGTGGTCGTGGTCCATGCATTACCGGACGTCGCCGCCGCCGCCGTGCAGCTCTGCACCGGGACATTGGCCGTATTGTTGGTGCTGCAGGTGGTGGTCACCCAGCTATTCGCCGCCGTGGCGGCCGATGCCGTGCAAGACTGCACCGGGACCGGGCCAACGGTGTTCGTGACGCAGGTGGTGGTGACCCAGCTATTGCCGGAAGTACCTGTGACCGGGGTGCAAGTCTGCACCGGGGTCGGACCGGTGTTGTTCGTGGCACAGGTGGTACTGGTCCAGGCGTTGCCTGCCACCGCAGCCGCCGGCGTACAACTCGCCGCCGGGACATTGGTCGTGGTATTCGCGCCACAGGTAGTGGTAGTCCAGGCATTGCCCGCCGAAGGCGACGCAGCCGTGCAACTGGCCACCGGGACGTTGCTGGCGTTATTCGTACTGCAGGTGGTGGTGGTCCAGTTGTTGCCCGCGGAAGCCGACGAGGGCGTGCAGGTCAGCACCGGGACGTTGCTCACATTGTTGTTACCGCAGGTCGTGGTGGTCCAGCTGTTGGCTGCGCTTGCCGCGGATGGCGTGCAGCTGGCTACCGGAGTCGGGCCGGCGTTGATCACATTGCAAGTAACGGCTGTATATGAATTGCCGGCCGACGGCGACGCCGGTGTGCAGCTTGCCACCAAGGTGGGCCCGGTCGTAACCGTGCTGCAAGTTACGGTGGTCCAAAAGTTGCCTGCCGAAGCTGACGCCGCCGTGCAACTCGCCACCGGGACGTTGCTGGTGTTATTCGTACCGCAGGTGGTGGTGGTCCAGCTGTTGCCCGAAGTTGGCGCCGACGCTGTGCAACTCGAGACCGCGACATTGCTTGTAGTGTTCGTATTGCAGAGGGTCGCGGTCCAGGAATTAGCCGCCTTCGCCGCCACGGCCGTGCACGAGGAGACCGGCGTCGGGCCGGTGGTATTGACCGCGCAGGTCGTGGTGACAAAGTTGTTTGAGGCTGACGCTGCGGATGGCGTACAAGTGCCTATCGCCGTCGGGCCCGTGTCCTTTTCGCTGCACGTAGTATTCGTGTAGGCGTTGCCGGCAGAGGCCGTGTCGGCCGTGCAGCTCAGCACCGGAACATTGGTCGTCTTGACGGTGTTGCAAGTCGTCGCCGTCCAGTTATTGTTTGCCTTGGCCGAGGATGCCGAGCAACTCGCGACCGGCGTCGGCCCGGTAGTCGCGGTGGAACAGGTAATCGTCCCTTGCGGGGTGCAGCTCTGCACCGGCGTATAGACCCCCGTCGAGGAATCGTACGACAGCAACTGTGAGGTGCTCTTGTTGATCTGCGAAGTGCTTTGCAGGATCTGGCTGGTGCTCTTCTGGTACTGAATGGTGGACTGCACGATTTGCGAAGTGCTCTGCAAGGTCTGGGCGGTGCTCTGCAAAGCTTGCGAGGTGCTCTGCGCGACCTGCGTCTGGGTCTGCGTGATTTGCACCGTGCTTACCAGGATCTGCGAGGTGTTTTGCAGAATTTGTGAAGTGCTTCGAAGCTGTTGCGCGGTGCTTTGTACAAGCTGCGTCTGAGTTTGCAGACTCTGGAACGTGCTTCGCAAATTCTGCGCGGTATTTTGCAACACCTGGCTGGTGCTCTGAGTGTTTTGCTGCGTGCTTTGCAGAATTTGCACCGTGCTCTTGTTCAGCTGGGACGTGCTTTGCACGATCTGCGAGGTGTTCTGAAAGATTTGCGAAGTGCTCTGAGTGGCTTGCGAAGTGCTCCGAGTGACCTGCGAGGTGCTCTGCCGGGTTTGCGACGTGCTCTGCGTGATCTGCGAGCTGCTTTGCAGATTTTGCAAGGTGCTGGCATTGACCTGCGAAGTGCTTTGCAGGTTCTGGCTCTGGGTCTGCGTGACTTGGGAGGTGCGCATATAAATCCTGGGCACCACCGCACTGACATTAATAGTGACCGTCGCGGCCTGCGAGGTGCCGTTGACGTCGCTTACCTGAAAGGTGAAGCTGTCCGTGCCGATGAAATCGGTGGCCGGCCGGTAGACCAGGTTTGGTGCGGTGCCGGTGAGCGTGCCGTTGGTCGGATTCGTCAGGACGACGTAGGTCAGCGGGCTGCCGGTATTGCTGGTTCCCGACAACGTCACGCCGACCACGCCGTTTGCATTGGCTGAAATCGTCTGCGCGTTGGCGGTGGGCGGGGGCGCGATCACGGTGATCGACACGGTCGCGGACTGCGAATTATTGACCGTATCGTTTACGCGAAAGGTGAAACTGTCCGTCCCGGAATAATTGGAATCGGGCACATACATCATATAAGGCGGCGAACCTAACAACATGCCGTGGGCCGGGCCGTTGAGAATCGCGTAGGAAAGGGGATTCGCGGTGTAGGCAGTGCCCGTGAGGATGACCTGGACCTGCGCGTTCTCGGCCACCGACACACTCTGACTGTCGGCGACAGGGTTCTGCGCCAGCACATTGAAGCTGACCGTGGCCGGGAGCGAGGTCAGCTGCCCGTTGCTGCTACTGAAGGTGAGCTGGTCGGGACCGTAGTAGCCGGCGGCCGGCGTATAGGTGAGGACCGGCGCAGTGCCGCTCAGCGCGCCGTGGGCCGGGGTGGAAAGCACGGCAAAGGTCAACGCGCTTCCCAGCGGGTCCGCTCCGGTCAGGGTAAACACCACGCTGGAATTCTCGTTCACCGTGATGGACTGGGAATTGGCGACCGGTGTATCGGAATTCACCGACAAATTGATCGTGGCCACACCGGAATCGTTGTTGCCGTCGTTCACCTTGAAGGTGAAGGAATCGCTGCCAGAATAATTATTGGCCGGTGTGTAGGTGACATTGGGCGCCGTTCCGGACAGAGTTCCGTTCACCGGGGACGAGACGATGGCGTAGCTGAGCGGCAGTCCCGCCGGGCTGGTACCCGTGAGCGTGATTGCAAGCGGAGTATTGGCGTTGACATACAAGGTCTGCCCGCTCGCCTGCGGCGGCTGAATGTTGACGTAGCGCACGCCGCCGGTGACCGTCACAAAAAGCAGGCTGCCGTCGCTGGAGATTTTCGTGCGGCCCTGCTGGTAGGCCCAGTTACCGTTGTTGTTGAAAACGTCCTGGAAGTCGTAGGCACCCACCTGGGTCCAGGAAGTCGTGTCATACACCATGACCTGGGTGGTGGTGGTCCAGGGGAAATAGGCGCGATTCAATGTCGGGTGGTAAACGAGGCCGATAGGTTGCGGCCCTGCATAGGTGCCGATCATCGGCCCCGATTTCGCCAGGCTCGCATCGTAGGTGAACAATCCGCCATAGGTGGGAACGGCGATTTGCGTGCCGCCACCGTTGATGCCCACTTCGTAGTTGTACCAATTGGTGCCGTTGAAATAACCATTGGTGCGGGTAATGCTGCCGTCGGCAACATGGTAAATGCCGACCGGGCCGGACGAGTTATCGGCCTCGACCCAGGCGATGGTTTGGCGGTCGGCGCTCGCGACCAGCATTGTGTCGTCGCTGACCCCAGGGAAAGAGAGAATTATCTTGGTGACGACGCCGGTTGCGGGGTTGATCCGGCGCAGCGGCACCCAGCTGTTACCAGTGGTGGTGGCGAGGATATTGCCGTCCGCGCCAAAGGCAACGCTGACCGTGCCGGCTTCATACGGCTCGGGAGCAAAGGTGATTGCCGAGATCGCGTCCGTTCGCAGATCGATCAAATGAATGCCAATGCTGGACGCGGTGTAAGACTGGTCCGCCACCGCGAGAAAATTGCCGTCCGGCGAAATATCGATACCTTGCAAAAGGCCGCCGACAATGTACGGTGAAAGGAAAGCCTGCGCATTGAGGTCGTAGCGCAAGACCGAATCTGCGGAGGTGATGTACAGAACGTTGCGGGAGGCGCTGTGCACCATATCCACGCGGCTCGGCGCACTGATGAACGTTCCCGCAGCAAAGGTGGGCTGCAGTACCGACATCAAAAGGGCAAAAAAAGCGCCCAACAAAATTTTCCCGAAACCGTGGCCGGCCGTTGCGGCCCGGAGGATTTTGTTCATTCTGTCTTACTCCCTTTGAGAGGTCGGCAATCGTTCTGTTGTGGCCGTTAGCCCGGCTTGTCGAGCAGAAAATTGACGCAAGTCATTTTTAATAGACGCGCATCGTATCAGGAAATTGCGACAAAACAATACCTCGTTCGCACCTTGGGCTTGACGATTTTTATTGATTTTTAAGAGAGAGCGGAGCGCATCGGCCGCTGCAGAATGCTTACGCCAAACTTACAAATGAACTGCGGAGATTCTTGGCAAATAGCCGATCAAAATCGAAATGAATCGGCGCCGACTTTATTTATTGTTTTGTCGGACGGCGCTTAACTAAACCGCGGCTGCCGCGCCGCCGTTCTCCGCTGCTCACAAAAAAATGCCCCGCAAACGGGGGCATCAATTGGTTTACGCCGGGAAGTTGCACAGGGACCAGTGCGTTCCCCTCCTTGCGTAATCGAACCGGCCAATTGCAACGACACAAGGGAGATGCGCCGCAACTTGCCAGAAGAGTAGAATAGCAATATATTTGTACAAATATAGTTTGTCAACCCGCTGGAGAGAACATCATGAAAGTACAAAAGACCGGCCTGAACCTGTCCGCCGCCTCGGTTTCCGCTTTTATTGCCGCCGGCCTGCTGGCCGCCTGCAGCAGCACGCCCCCGCAGCAACAGGCGCCCGCCACGCAAACCGCGACCGCCCCGCAGGCGCCCGCGCAGACCGCGCCCACCACCTCCACGGCAGGCACGCAAAACGTGCGCGGCAACGTGCCCGTGAGCAGCCCCAGCGGCAGCGTCTATTTTGAATACGACCAGTGGGCCATCAAGGACAAGGACGCCGGCACCGTGCGTGCCTATGCCGACTATCTGCAAAAGAAGAACGGCGGCGAGCAGTTGCAAGGCAATGCCGACGAGCGCGGCAGCCGTGAATACAATATGGCGCTGGGCCAGAAGCGTGCCGACGCCGTCAAGAAAGCCCTCACCGCCCTGGGCGTGAAGGCCGACCGCGTCGAAACCGTGAGCTACGGCGAAGACAAGCCCAAGGCCAAGGGTCACGACGAAGCTGCTTGGGCGGAAAACCGCCGCGTCGATTTCGTCGCCAAGTAAGCCCTGACGGAGCGGACGCGTATGGCCTCGCGCGGGACTGCGCGTCAGTCCACGTCCGCGGGCCGTGCGCGTTCCCTCTCGTCCGGCCGCGCGACTGCGCGCGGAGCGGGTTTGGGTGACAAGGCCGCCGAGGCGGCCATGCGCTCCCCCGAGTCGGAGCAATACCGCCTGATGCTGGCGGTGCTCACGCAGTTTCGTATCGTGGTGGCCAACCTCAAGGAACACTACGGCAATATCCAGAAAATCACCGGCGTCAGCGGCACCCAACTCTGGACGCTGATCGCCATCCGCCAGCAGCCCGGCATCAAGGTGGGCGAACTGGCCCGCGAAATTGCCGTGCACCAGTCCACCGCCAGCAATCTCCTCGACCGCCTGGAAGAACTGGGCCATATCGAACGCCGGCGCGAAGAGGCCGACCAGCGCGTGGTGAGCGTCTACCTCACGGTACAAGGCGAAAAGATCGTCAAAGCCGCCCCGCGCCCAGCCATGGGCCTGCTGCAAAACGCCCTGCTTACCCTGCCGCTCGATCACGTTGCAGGCCTGCACAAGCATCTCGATGAGCTCATCCGCAGCATAGGCGTCACGCGCATGACGGGTCAGGCCACGCCGCTGTCCATTCTGCTTTATGACGAGGAGCGCAAGGCGTTGCGGGGGCGCAAGAAGAAGTGAGAAATTGTCCTCCCGCTTAAGCCTTCTTCCGCACGCTGAAATACATCAACCCCACCCCAAAAACAATCATCGGCAGCGAAAGCCACTGCCCCATCGAAAGCCCCAGCGCCAGAAAGCCCAGGAAGATATCCGGCTCGCGCGCAAATTCGGCCAGGAAGCGGAATGAGCCGTAGCCGATCAAAAACACCGCCGACACCGCCCGCGCCGGCCGCGGCTTGGCGCTGTAAAACCACAGGATCAGAAACAAGGCCACACCCTCCAGCGCAAACTGATACAGCTGCGAAGGGTGCCGCGCCACCGGTCCGGCGGGATCGGCCTGCGGAAACCACATGGCCCAGGGCCAGCGATTGGGATCGGTGATGCGCCCCGGCAGCTCGCCGTTGATGAAATTGCCGATGCGCCCGGCCGCCAGCCCCAGCGGCACCAGGGGTGCGATGAAATCCGTCATCTGCCAGAAGCCGCGCGCGGTAACGCGGCCGTATCCCCACATCGCCACCAGCACACCCAGAAAGCCGCCGTGGAAAGACATGCCGCCCTGCCAGATATAAAACACTTCGATGGGGTGGGCGAGGTAGTAATCGAACTTGTAAAACAGGATATAGCCCAGCCGCCCACCCAGGATCACCCCCAGCATGCCGTAAAACAGCAGGTCGTCCATCACCTCGGCGCTAAACCCCAGTTCCGGCCGGCGCTTGATATGCAGGCGGCCCATCACCATAAACAGCACAAAGGCCAGCACGTACATGAGGCCGTACCAATGGACGTCCAGCTTCCAGAGGGAGAAGGCGATGGGGTTGAATTGAGGGTGGGTGAGCATGGGGAAATGCGCTGTCTAGTAATATGTTGCTATATATAAATAACGCGACAATATAGAAAGACTGTCGCCCCGGCGGAGGCCGGGGTCCAAGTTTGCCCAGTGGGCTACTGCTAAGGAAATTGGGTCCCGGCCTGCGCCGGGACGACAGATATCCTGAGCTTTACGAGCAGCCGCTAGTTTGCCACCGAAACCCGTCGATACTGAGACCGATGCGATGAACACCCCAAAAGACACCCCCAAATACCGTTCCTTCACCATCACCAAAGGCAACGAACGCGCGCCCAACCGCTCCATGCTGCGCGGCATCGGCTACCAGGACTCGGATTTCGAGAAGCCCTTCATCGGCCTCGCCAACGGCCATTCCACCCTCAACCCCTGCAACGCCGGCATTCAGCCCCTGGCCGACGCCGCCGACAAGGCCATCCGCGAAGCCGGCGGCATGCCGCAGATGTTTGGCACCATCACAGTCACCGACGGCATTTCCATGGGCACCGAGGGCATGAAGTACTCGCTGGTTTCGCGCGAGGTGATTGCTGACAGCATCGAAACCGCCTGCCAATCCCAGTTCATGGACGGCGTACTCACCATCGGCGGCTGCGACAAGAACATGCCCGGCGCCATGATCGGCATTTGCCGCATGAACATCCCCGCCATCTTTGTGTACGGCGGCACCATCAAGCCCGGCCACCACAAAGGCAAAGACCTGCAAATCGTCTCCGTGTTCGAGGCTGTGGGCGCATTCAACGCCGGCAAGATGAGCGAGGAAGATTTCGGCTGCATAGAACGCTGCGCCATCCCCGGCGTGGGCGCCTGCGGCGGCATGTACACCGCCAACACCATGTCCAGCGCCTTCGAGGCCCTGGGCATGTCGCTACCCTACTCCAGCACCATGGCGGCCGAGGACCAGGAGAAGCAGGATTCCGCCGCCGAATCCGCGCGCGTGCTGATGGAGGCGGTGAAAGCGAATCGCAAGCCGCGCGACATCGTCACCCGCAAATCCCTGGAAAACGCCGTGGCCGTCATCATGGCCGTGGGCGGCTCCACCAACGCCGTGCTGCATTTCCTGGCCATCGCCCACGCGGCAGACGTGGAATGGACCATCGACGACTTCGAGCGCATGCGTAAAAAAGTGCCGGTGCTTTGCGACCTCAAACCCTCCGGCAAATACGTGGCCGTGGATTTGCACAAGGCCGGCGGTATCCCGCAGGTGATGAAGATTTTGTTGAACGCCGGACTCATGCACGGCGACTGCGTCACCATCACCGGCAAGACCATCGCCGAAACGCTAAAGGACGTGCCCGACCTGCCGCGCGCCGATCAGGACGTCATCATGCCCATGGAAAAGGCGCTCTATAAACAGGGCCACCTCGCCATCCTCAAGGGCAACCTCGCCACCGAAGGCTGCGTGGCTAAAATCACCGGCCTCAAAAACCCCGTCATCACCGGCCCCGCGCGCGTGTTCGATTCCGAACCCGAACTCATGGCCGCCATCATGGCCGACAAGGTCACCCACGGCGACGTAGTCGTGCTGCGCTACGAAGGCCCCAAGGGCGGCCCCGGCATGCGTGAAATGCTGGCGCCCACCAGCGCCCTGATCGGCAAAGGGTTGGGCGAAACCGTGGGGCTCATTACCGACGGCCGATTCTCCGGCGGCACCTGGGGTATGGTCGTCGGCCACGTCGCGCCCGAGGCCTATGTGGGCGGCACCATCGCACTGGTGCAGGAAGGCGACTCCGTCACCATCGACGCGACCAAGCTGCTGATTCAGTTGAATGTGGATGAGGCAGAGATTGCCAAGCGCCGGGCAGCTTGGAAGGCGCCTGCGCCTCGGTATACGCGCGGGGTGTTGGGGAAGTACTTTAAGTTGGTGGGGACGGCTAGTCGGGGGGCGGTGACAGATTAACCTTTGTCCCCCACCAAACCCACAACCAGACTTAATGGCGCGTGATGAGCCATTTAGAGAACACTCAATCAGATTTGTTAGACGCAATCGCTGACCCTAACAACAATGTCGTCGCGTTGGTAGGGCGATGGGGTGTCGGCAAGACCTTTCTTTGGGAAAAAACCCGCAGAGAGCATGGGAAGCGGTTGCAAACAATCAGGCCAAATTATGCGTACGTCTCCTTATTTGGCCTAAGTAATACAGAGGCAGTACGCGATGCCTTATTCTCTCAGTTCGCATCGATAACGATAGAAGATGCCAGCCGAGGGCAAAAATCGAAAAACGCCCTTGCACCTTATATAGATCAAATCCAAAAGGTTACGTCCAAGCTCGGCGGCCTCTGGAAAGTGGGGGCTGAAGGTGTTAGCGCCGCAATCCAGCTTATGAAGCTGAATTGTATCCGTGACATGGTGGTGTGCTTTGATGACTTCGAGCGCGTCGCCAACGATTTAAAAGCAGTCCAAATTATGGGGCTCATCAATGAGCTAACGACCCAACGAAATTGCAAGGTACTGCTAATACTCAACGACGAAAAATTAGGCGGCAATAGAGAAGACTTTGAGGAGTACCAGGAAAAGGTAATTGACAAGACAGTTCGGTTCGAGCCGCCATATTCGCATGCGTTGGAGGTCGCAGTGCCAGAGCCCGGGCTGAGGGCACTAATGGAACCATATGTAAAGCAGCTCGGCTGCCAAAATATACGGGTAGTTCGAAGAATGTACTCTACGATTCAAGAGGTTGCGCGCAGAACAGAGTTACCCATAGATGCAAAGACACCCGGAACGATATCAGCGATATGTCTTCTCATCTATTGCCATCTTGTACGCGGCAAAAATATACCGAGCATTGAAGATGTGCTCAAAATCGAAAACGTGCCCTTTTCCACTCCGAGCGATCCTCAAACGGATATGGCGGCGGCATTTTTACGCGGGCAAAATTGGGCCGTCGTTGAAAAGCAAGACAGATTAATTGGCGATCTAATATCTCAGGGTAAATCGAACTGGAGTGAATTAAAGGACGAAATCATCGCACACAGCACGGAAACTGATCGGGGGAGAAAGGAACAAGAAAATCGAGAACTGTGGCGTGAATGGCGATCAAGATTTCGTAGCAACGCGGAGTCCAGCGCGTTTGCCACCAAGATCATGGAGACCATATCCAGAAACATGAGCGTGGTTAATGCGCGTGAAATAGACGAAATATGTTATTTGCTTAAATCTATCCGCAATGAAGAAGGCGCAAGTACTTTGTTGGAGGCGTGGAAGGAGGAACATCGTAGCCACCCGGAAGCATTTGACTTAAGCGGAATTGAGATATTTGGAAGATTAAAGAACGAAGACTTTCGCCAATACCTCGCCACCCAGCCCAGCACAGGGCCTCAGTCGCAAAGGTCAATTGCAGAGATACTCACTAGTATCCAACTAAACAGTTCTTGGGGCGGGGAAGACTTTAGACTCTTAACCATTTCAACAATTTCACAGTACGCGGAATCATTCCGCGGCTCAGCGGATGTGAGCCTGGTCCTTAAGGGCTGGTTTACTTTGGTCAATTCTGACCCGATATCACCTGAGAGCATCGCAATATTCAAAGCTGGTAAGGCGGCGTTAGAACAACTTGCAGGCGAGAGCCCCGCAAGCAAAATCTTGGCTGAATCCGCGCTTGGTCAAGTGCGACCAGAAATGGCGCAAGCCGCGCAAAGCGCATCATGAATTGAAGAATGAACATTGAAAAATAAATGGGGCAGATACCATTTATTACAGTGCATACGTTGGGGAAAATTATCGCTCTCAGATGAATTGAGCAGAAAAATTTGACGCGAAATTAGATCAATTTTGAATGCGATTTGAAACAAATGACTAAAGCGACTGAAAGCTCACCCTCGCCCATCGGCGGCAAGCTCACACAAGCCGCAGGCGCAGCATTTTTGCTAATCCAGATCGTCGTCGCCATCATCGCCTGGTGGCTGTTGCAGCGGCTAGACGGCGGTGGCAAGGCTTCTGTTGAGGTACAGAAAGTTATTAGCACCGGCAGCTGGCTCATTGCCCTCATAACCCTGATCAGCTTGCTGGGCACGCTGGCCATCTACTGGCTTTTCCATTATCGCGTGACCACGCCCCTGCGTTCGGCACGGCGCATTGCCGAGGAAATTTCCGACGGGCGTCTCTCAGCCCGCATCGACGCCAGCCATAGCGGCGAAGCGCGCGCGCTGGTGGAGGCGCTGGCCGATATGCAGGAAAAGCTGGCCCGGCTGATCGGCGAAACGCGCGATGTGGTGTGGCAGGTGGTGGAATCTTCCGAGCAATTGGCGAAGGGCGCGATGGGCCTTTCCGCCCGAACCGAGCACCAGGCCTCGACGCTGGAAGAAACCGCGTCGAGCACCGAGGAATTTGCCTCCTCCATCCGCCAGACCGCTGAAAATACCCGGCAGGCGACGACCTCGGCGCAGAAAGCCATTGAAAACGCGCGCGTGGCCCGCGGGGTGGTCAGCGAAACCGCGGGGCGCATGGACGATATCCGCGCCAGCGCCGGCAAGATCACGGAGATCACCAACATCATCGACGGCATCGCCTTTCAAACCAATATCCTGGCCTTGAATGCCGCCGTGGAAGCGGCACGCGCCGGCGAGCAAGGCCGCGGTTTTGCCGTGGTGGCCGGTGAAGTGCGCGCGCTGGCGCAACGCTCGGCGGCCTCGGCCAAGGACATCAAGCGCCTGATCGAAACCGCCGTAGCAAGCGTGGAGGCTGGCGGCGCGCTGGTGGCCCGCGCGGACGGCGTCATGGAGGGCATCGTTAACTCCAGCGAAAGCATGCTCAACACCATCAGCGAAATCAGCGTGGCCCTGAGTGAGCAGACCAGCGGTATCGAGCAAATCAACCTTGCCGTCGTGCAGCTCGAACGCGTGACCCAGCAAAACGGCATGCAGGTGGAAGAGACTTCAAAAACGGCGGAAGCCATGCGCCAGCAGGCGCAAGCGCTTTCGATCCGCGTCAACCGCTTCCGGCTGGACCCCACCCGCCTCCCGGACAGCCACCCCAACAAGCGCCGCAGCATGGAGCTGGCGCGCCAGCAAGCGGAAGAAGATCAAGCCGCCGGCCTTGTGCCCAAGCTGCCGAGCTTCGGCTAGGCAAATCACGAAACGGGTCAGGGTGCTGATTGATTTCAAGAATCACCGCTCTGCCCGATTGCTTTAGCAGCCGCACCTTTATATAGCCACTATGGCCAGACGAACCCTGAAACTTCCCGCCACCTACGAATTGGCCGTCTCGCCGCGCCAGACCTACGTTGCTGCGATCGGCCGTAACGTCGTCCTGGCGGATTTGAAGGTCCGCAAGCGCCTCGCTTCCTGGCATCCTTTTTCGCATCCCAGCCACATCGCATTTAATGGCGATGAATCCCGCATCGCGGTCAAGAACACCTCAGGCGAAATTGTCGTTCTGCGAATACCTGACGGATCTGTTGCCGCAAGGCACGTTCCCAGTGGTTCAGACGAAGGCGCTACGCTGCACTTCTCTGACTGTGGCGACTATATTGTCGACGGATCCTGGGCGGGCGCTATCCGGGTTTGGGCGGCGCACGACCTGCACCTCGTGTCGGAATTCACCTTCCCCAAAGAGATGATCCAGAAGGTCTCATGCAGCGCAGATGGAAAGCTTTGGCTGTTCGTACACCAGCCAATAATACGGGAGGGAGAAAACTTTACGCCTCCGCCCTACCTTACCATTTGGGAATGGCCCCTCAAACAGCCGTTGGCGACACTATTTTCCAATATGGACATCTTGTACGGTGCTGCGGTGTCACCGTGCGCATCATTTATCTCAACACTCGGGCATGTCAGAAGCACTCGCAGCACAACGCTTTGTCTTCGAACCATTGCTGGCAATGCGGTATGTTCGACGCATTTATCCAATGGCACAAGCGTGAAAGAATTGCGGTGGGCACCCAACAGCAGGGCTATCGGCGTCGTCAGTTACGCCGGCTTCACGATATACGACGTGCCCCAACTTATATTACGCACCACAATCGACGCCAAATACCCCAGCGACTTGGCATTCATTGAAGAAAACACCTGCGCCATACTCGGAACATTGGATTCCGGGACCATTGTGCCACTGGACCTGAGGCGGCTATAGAAGTCAACGGTAAAACCGCGACTAACGGGGCCGTGGGCGATTATTTTCACACTACAGAAAAATATTCGATCCTGACCCTCTTTAACTCCTGGCCGCTTCAATTCTCAATTCTCTTTAATTATTTCGGGAAGCGCGATCCTTATGAGCAAGTCACTTCGGCCAACCCGATGACCCGAAGAGGGAGAAGGATTCGGACTTTAGGTTCTCTTGGGTTAGGACGATTTTATTGCGATTCGCTTTCACCGTAACCTTTCGACCCATGAGTCCGCCCTGCTGCACGGTCGATGCCTGGTTTATCGCTGCGGCCCCGCCGGCCAACCCTTTTCCAGACGTCAGGTTTCCAAGAACTCGGTTCTGGTCCACAACCTCAAACGTCGCTTCCGTAAGTACGACCCACTCTCCGACTGGTAGGTTCTCGAATAAGAACTTGCCTTGTTGATCGCACTGGGTTTCCCGCCAGTACTTCGCCGCCGGACCTGCGCGTTTAAGGGCTGTATCCAGACGGCTGAATAGCAGGGCGCCCATAACCGCAAGATCGTAGCGCGTGGCCGGGGCCAGTAGAACTTGGGCCCCGGCGCAATTCTTGATATTGCCACTCTGCATTTTCAGGAATGCGTCGCCCTCCAGCGTCGCGGGCCCGTCACCCGCGTATGCGGCAAAATCTGTTTCATAAAATGGCGATTGCTCCTCCTGGCGCCGCATTTCATATCCACTTGCGGATACCAACACAATATTTCCGTCTTGCAACGAATATTGACTAGTGGACGCGCTTGTTACCGTAATGTCTTTCTCCCCTTGACTGTATTTCACAATAACCTCCGCCGTTACCGTGGCTTGAAGACCATCCTGTGAAATAACAGCCTCCCTCTTATTGTGAGTGATTGAACGATAAGTAACCAAGGCAAGTGCCTTTGCAATGGCTGATTCAAAGGCGCCTCGCAATAACTTGACGCCGCCCTTACCATCTTGTCCCGGCCGTTCTTGCGTGAAGACAAAATCGCCGGCCAAGTGCGATACATAATGTGCAGCGCTACCCTCCATTAGCGCGTCATCCAACGTTTTTTCGATACTCAATATGTTCCGTTCCGTGATGCGAGCAATTTTCTGCTCCTCAACCCGTTCATTCTTCCGCTCCGCAATTCGACCATTGCCTGATTTGCGTGCAAGTATGTGCTGAATCACTGCGTCGCTCGCGCCCGCCTTCTTGAGTTTGATCATCCCAGCCGCCGTCGTGTCGAACATCGGCGGATCGGCCGAATCGATGGCCTGCAGTACCGTCGCCTCAGCCAGGCCGGCCGCCAGCAAACTAATGACATCGTCATTCCCGAGCGGGGCTGCGACCGCGCGACCAATAACGGCAAATTCGAAAATGAGAGCGACGAAAACAAGCCGCAGATGGCGTCTCATTCGAGATTCCCCTCTTCGTTAAAATGTGGAGTCACATGGCCTCTCAAGGTGCATTTGATATGCACCTAAAAGCGGGCTTCTGGTTAACCGCAATTAAAGGGCATGATTCAGGGAATTAAGGGGTCTGGATCGATTATTTTCATGCGCCAAGATAATCGATCTCAGCCCCTTCGTTTCCCTCTTTTCAGCTCGCTCAATCTGAGAGGTTCTGCCCCGTCTTGATCTCCCGGGCAAACGGCACCAACGACGCCATCAGCTTCTCGGCGGTCAAGGGTCTGCCGCCTTCCAGTTTGAAACGCACGTCGCTGATCACCGGCGTCAATGTCGTTTCCGCGCGTGTGCGGCTGGCGATGAAATAAAGGCCCATCGCCGGCACCTGCACCACGAATGTGGATTCCGCATGCGTGACTTCTTCCACGTGCTTGATTTCCTGGGTCAGACTCCTGGTCAGGTTTGAGCGGCCGAGACTGGTGATCTGCCATTTCCCCTGGATCTCGCGCAGCGTCAGGCCGGAACGAACCTGGCCGCCAACGGCTATCGGGAACAGGACTTCGCTGACATTGGGGTAAAGGCTGTCAGCCTTCGCGTTTTCCTTGAACTCTTTTAGCTGGTCCAGGCGCACCATGTGCACCGCCAGCGGCTTACCCAGCGTGGCGCCGCCAACTTCCGGCGAATCGAAGCCGAGGTCCCGGAAGGTTTCCTTGGTAACCAGCTCCTTTAGTTCCGGCAGGATGCGTTTGGCCGTATCGGTGGCGGCTTCTATCGAGCCGGGCGCCGGTTGCGCCTGGGTCAGGCAAACGGCGAAGGCCGCGCAAAGCAGCGCGAGCACGCGCGAGACGTACTGAGGCTTAAGCAATATTTTCATGACAATCCCCTTATCTGGGTTTTAACGGGGAGCGACATCGAAGATGTCCGCGCCGTGGGTATGGTCGAATCCGGGCCCGCCCACAAATGCCGCGTACGTCACAACCTCGAAGTTGCCGCCGAAGGGGCCGGAGGTGTTGCCGTTGGGGCCGCAACGGCCTTGCGGGGGCCAGGGATTGTCGACGTAGACGAAACTCAATTTGCCGAAAAACCCGAGGCTGATGTTCAGGTATCCCTTGCCAACCATGGCGTGCGCGCCGCCGCCGTTCCAGGCCCAACTGAACATGAACGGCTTGTTGCCGTTGATCTGGCCCATCACCTGGTTAAGGGTGAGCGGTGTACCCCATGCCGTGGAACTGGAGTTGTAGTTCCATGCGGAAAATTGCGGCCAGCCGGGACTCACGCAGGCGCTGGGTGTCGGGCAGTTGCAACAGTCGGTGCGGTTGAACTCCTGATTCGCCTGGTAGCACTGCGGCACGGTGCGCGGCCCCAGGTAGTTCATGATGGTCTGCCCGCTGGCTGCCCAGCACCACTGCGAAGTTTCCTGCCAATACAGGCTGGCGGGCAGCACCTTGCTCTGGGCATGCGCCTGCCCCGCCATCAACATCACCGCGGCGGAAAACAACGCGGCCAGGCCTCGAATTATTTGCGATTTCATTCGTTTCTCCTTCCCTGTTTGAGGTGCAGGGCGGCCCTGAGCAACGCGATCCGCTCTGCGGCGGTTTCCGTTTTTTCGGTGGCCATGGAGCCCCGCACTAAGGCTCATGCATATTGCCGGCCATGACGCTTCAAGAGAAAGGAGGCCGGCGCCGGTCGGCGAATCGTCAGCCTGTGTTGGCTAAATTACGCCGGTGCCATGCCGTTGTAACCTACCCACGCAGGTTGGAAATCTCATTTTTTTCCTACCCATGCGGGTGGGAAATTTGAGGGGTGAAGGGGTTGGACTGATTGTTCGCAGAAAAATCAGCGGGATCAGAGTAGCCAATAACAATAGTTACTCCGACCCCGTGTGTTACTCGTGTGCTACTACGGTTCCGGTTTTCAGGAAGGTTTGGCGCGCGTCAGCGTCGCAACGTAGTTGGGCTCCCAGGTCTTGCCGCCGTCGGTCGAGAATGATTGCTCCAGCCTATGCGAATCGGCGGTGATATCCGACCAGATTTGCCTCGCCAGGATGGACCGACCCTTGAAGGTTTCCTGGCTGTAAAACTCACCACGCCCGTTCTTGAATTCGCCGAGCATGGGCACGCTCAGGGTGCCGTCCCCACTATTGGCAAAGCTCTCGCTCCACTGGCGTGACCCGGGGTTGTAGAGAAACAGGGTCATGATCTGGAAGTGCCCGTCCGGGCCATCCAACTCGACCTCATCCATTTGCGCGCGGCCGTTCCAGATTTTGCGGACGGTGACCGTTCCCCTCAATTCGATCCAGGTGCGCGAGCCGGTGAGCGGGTTTTTGAGGCGTTTGACCTGGGCATTCCAGGTGCCGAGATTGAAGTCGAAGTCATGTTGTCCATCGCGTTTTTCAATCGCCGGTGGCGTGGCCGCTTGCGTTGATGCCGCCGCGGCCTGCGCCTGCGCGGTTGATGAGAGCGCGATAGCAAACACACCGACTGAGCACCACAAGGCAAGCATTGCGCTGCGTTGCAGCGAGTTCATGGTTTTCTCGGTACTCATGATGTCTTCACCCGTGTCCAGGTAGCAACCCAGTTGGGCTCCCAGGTTTTGCCGCCGTCGGCTGAGAAGGCCTGTTCAAAGTGACAAGAGTCGGCGGTGATGTCCGACCAGATTTCCCGCACCAGGATCATCCGGCCCTGGAAGGTTTCCTGATCGTAAAACTCGCCGCGCCCGTTCTTGAATTCACCGTAGGAAGGCTGGGACACTGCGCCATCCCTGCTGCTGGCCCAGCTGAGGTTCCACTGGCGGGTCTGCGGGTTATAGAGACGCAGGGCCAAGCCCTGGATATGCCCCAAGGGATCGTCGGCCTCGAGTTCTTCCAACTGGGCGCGCCCATCCCAAATTTTGCGGGTCACCGCAATGCCGTCGAACTCGACCCAGGTTGTGGAGCCGCTAAGCGGGTTGCGCAGGCGCTTGATATGCGTCTTCCAGGTGCCCAGGTTGAAATCGAAATCGTGTGATCCATCTCGCGCCGCTGCCGTGGCCACGGCAGCTTGCGAATACGTCGCCGACGGTTGCACAAGAATGCCGATCAGGCACAACAGACCAAGGCCCCAGTACTGTCCTGTCCTGCTCATGATTTCACCCGCGTCAGGCGCGCGATGAACGAGCGCGCCCAGGTCGTCCCGCCGTCCTGCGAAAACGTCTCTTCGTATTGGTGAGAATCCGGCTTAATCTCGGACCAGATGGCCCGGATCAGGATGGTCTTGCCATCCACAATGTCCTGCCCGGCCAGCACCACCCGGCCGTCCCGGTATGCGCCGGTATTCGTCGAGCCCGGCCCCAGCGTGCCCACCTTGCTATTGGCAAAGGTCTGGCTCCATTGGCGCGCTTCCGGGTTATACAAAAACAGCGTAAGCCCCTGCCAGTGGCCCTTGGGTCCGTCCGCTTCGATTTCCTCCAGCTGTGCCTTGCCGTCCCATACCTTGCGTACGGTCACGGTGCCATTCAGCTCCACGGTTTTGGAATCGCTCGCAAAGGGGGCTAGCGTGCGTGTAATGTGCGTGTGCCACACGCCAATGTTGAAATCGAAATCGTGCTGCCCATCGCGTGCTTCAACTGCCGAGGGCGCGGTAGTCTGTGCCAAGCCCGAAACGGACAGCCCGGCGAGCGCCAGGCTGCCCACCCAAACGAAAATCCCTGCGATCTTGCGTGCGTTCATGATTCCTCTGCCGGTAAATGAGATGCTCCCTGCTTTCTGCGCGGCCGCTTATTTAGGTGGAGCGCGGCTTCGGAGCGCATACTTGCATGGCCTCCCCAATTGGACAAGAATGCACTTTTAGGTGCCTCGGTTACCTTATGGATACCCTCGTCAAAGCAGCCGCACCCGAAGCGACAAACTCGCCTTCGCCGACCAGTTGCCCCCTCACCGCCGCGATGACCGCGTTCGGCGGCAAATGGAGCATGATCATTCTTTATTTGCTGAGCTCGGAGAAGCGCCGCTTCAACGAACTGCGCCGGCTCATGCCCGAAATTTCCCACAAGGTGCTCACCGAGGCTCTGCGCGGCCTGGAGCAGGAAGGCCTGATCCTGCGCACGGTGTATGCCGAAGTCCCGCCGAAAGTCGAGTACAGCATCACCCCCTACGGCGAAACCCTGCGCCCGCTGATGAAAGTCGTCATTGCCTGGGGCAATGCACATATCGAACGGAAGCATGCGGACACAGAAGGCGACCACGCGACCGTGGCCGCCGAATAACGCCGGCCTGCTTTATCAGGTATGTAGGCAGCGGGCGATTTTCACCGCCAAAAAACGGCCGGGCTCCCCTGCTACTCAGGCAGCATCTGCGGATTCCATGCGATTTCCCACAGATGCTGATCGGGGTCCTGAAAGTAGCCGGCGTAACCGCCCCAGAAGGTGTCTTGCGCCTTTTTGACGATAACCGCACCGGCGCGTTTGGCTTGCGCCATCACCACGTCCACTTCCTCCCGGGACATGACGTTGTGACCGAGCGATAACTCCGTGGCGCTGGCCGGCGCTAGCGGAAGGCCTGAATCCTTGGCGAGACTCTTGCGCGGATAGAGCGCCAGCTTCATGCCCGCTTGAAGGTCGAAGAACGCCACCGCCCCGTACTCAAATTCGGTGCCGATGATTCCATCCGTTTGCAAGCCCAAGCCATCGCGATAGAAGGCGAGCGACGCCTCCAGATCATCCACGCCCAAGGTGATGAGGGTGATTCTGGGTTTCATGGTATTTCCTCCGGGTAAATCGTGATGGGGCGGGCCAGGCAACGCTGCCCGGCCCGCCCTTTGCCACTTCATTGCCTACTGCTTGTCGTACACCGCAATATAAGGAACCTTCTTGCCGCCCGGCGCGTCAGCCACGGCCAGGGTAGTGCGGGTCTTACCGTCGGCGGAGATCACGACGTAGGCGTGCGTCACCACTTTGCCGTCATTTTTGACCAGCAGTTGCAGAGTACGTTCATCCAGCGGCTCGTAAGACCGCACTTCCGAGTTGGGGTTTCCCAAGACCGGATAGTCTTGTCCGTCGAGCCTGCCCAGCCACTCGTCGTGGATGGGCGCGCCGTCCGGGGCCACGCCGTCGATGATGATTTTCACCTTATCGCCCACCGGCGCGTAAACCGTCTTGATGATCCTCGCGCCCTTCGGGTTGAGTTTGGATTTATTTTCGTTGAGCTTCCAGGTGCCCAGATGCGGCTCCGACGCGTAGCAGGTTGCCAGGCCTGCGTAAAACACCAGCAGCGTTGCTGCCATCATTGTTTTCATGTTGAAACCTTTCAATTGGTATTGGTAAAAATTGTCATTCCTGCGCATTTGCCAAACCCGGCCGGGATGACAAACTTGAGATACGCTTTAATCGTCCAGGCTGCCCATGGTCATGTTCACGGTGGTGCCCGTCATCCCGCTCGCGCGATCCGATGCCATGAAGGAGGCCATATTGGCTACTTCATCCAACCGCATGGTTCGCTTCGGGTGCGTCATGCCGGCGAGGTAGCCGGTGAATTGTTCCCAGGTCATGCCGGAGGGCTTGACCTTGAGCTCGAAGAGAGATTGCATCGTTCCGGACTCTGGAATGCCGTGAGGGCGCAGGCACACTACGCGCAGGCCGTGCTTCGAAAGCTCCAGGGAGAGGTCTCGCGTGAGCGCTTCCTTGGCGGCCAAGGCGGGACCATAACCGCCATTCATGGCAGTACCCGTCCGCGCGGGAAGCGCCGAAAGTGTCATGATCACCCCGGATTTGTTCGGGATCATGTGCTTGGCCGCACTGCGCGCGGTGAGGAAGTAGGACCTGGAATAGTCCGCAATCGGCAGGATGAAATGTTCCACCTGCATGTCGAGCAAAGGTGTGCCCACCACGGATTCGGTCGGGATGCCGATGGCGTTGAACGAGATATCTACGCGCCCGGCCTTGTCGATCACGGCCTGCAGGTGCTTGTCGACGGCCTTTTCGTCCATCGCATCCACCAGCGCCGCCTCGGCGAAGCCGCCGGCGGCGGTGATTTCCTTGGCAACGGCATCCACCTTCGCCTTGCGACGCCCAGTGAGGTATACCTTGGCACCCTCGCTCGCAAAGGCGCGCGCCACAGCGGCGCCGATGGCGCCCGCGCCTCCGTAAATCACGGCTACTTTATCTTTCAGCATCATTTGCTTTCTCCTGTCATGGCACAGGCTCGCCGCGCACGCGGGATTGCGTGCCCGGCCGCCCTGGCCTTCCCAAACAAGACGTGCGGGCGGGGTAGAAATCATCGCGGCTCGGGCTACATGCAAAAAAACAAAAGATTTCTGCCCCCGGCGATGAATTTCTCTATCCCGGATCGTCTTACCTTCTGAGTGGGCCCACACCGTGAGTATTTCTTGGGCCCAAAGGTGCTTTGGCCGTCGGGTATGCTCGCTTCCCATCAGGCCAGGGCGGATAGGTATATAAGTAGATCAAGTAGAGACAGGGCAGCCGTTTATATGACCACCAAGACAAGCAACGAACCCGCCGCTTTTGAGCGCCTCATCCGCGAGCGCACGGCTGAGATCAAGGTGCATTGCTACCGCATGCTGGGCTCGCTCACCGAGGCCGAAGACCTGACGCAAGAGACCTTCGCCCGCGCCTGGCGCGCGCGCGAAGAACTGGCCGACCCGGCCGCCGCGCGGGCTTGGTTGTATCGCATCGCCACCAATGCCTGCCTGGATCAGTTGCGCAAGCACAAGCGCGAGCGACGCCTTTGGGAAGACCCGGCGCCCCTGGCCGACGGCGCCATGCTGGGCGCCCCCGATCTCGACACCGATTGGCTGGAGCCGATGCCGCATTCCGCCCTTGCCGAGTTGGCGATCGATCGGCAAAGCCCCGCCGCCATCTACGAGCAGGCCGAGGCGCTGCGGCTCGCGTTTCTGGCCTGCGTGCAGCGCCTGCCGCCACGGCAGAGGGGCGTTTTTCTCTTGCACGAGGTGCTGGGCTGGAGCGCCGCCGAGATCGCCGCCGCGTTCGATATGTCGCCGCAGGCGGCCAACAGCCAGTTGCAGCGGGCGCGCCGCACCTTCGATGCGGCCTACAGCCTGGAGCCCAAGTGGGCCGCCGCCAGCGATCTGGACCAGGAAATGGCGGCGCGCTACGCGGCCGCCCTGGAAAGCCGCGACCTTGATGCCCTCGCCTCGCTATTGCGGCCGGACGCAAAACTGCACATGCCGCCCTGGCGCGAATGGGTGCGCGGCCCCGCCGCAATTTGCGCCTTCTTCGCCATGATCTGGCAAATGCGCCCCGACGGGTTCCGCTCGCGCGTGATCCGCGCCAACGGCCGCTTTGGTGTGGCCAACTACGCGCGCGAGCCCGGTGAGGATATCTGGCGGCCGCACTCCATCGTGGTGCTGGAAGTGCAGGACGGTGCGGTGGCTTCCATCGTGGCGTTCCTTGGGCCCTTGGGCGCAGCGTTGTTTTCGCGCGCGGGGCTGCCGTCAGAGCCGGCGGTAGTAGTGAATTAGGCGGAAAATACTGCGTAACAACTACATCAGGGGAGTTTCATGTTTGACCATGTAAAAATCGGCGTAGCCGACTTTGCTGCGAGCAAGGCGTTCTATATCAAGGCTCTCGCGCCGCTCGGCGTCGTGGTCGGCGGAGAAGGCGAGCCGACGTATGGCATCGAGCTTGTCAAACCGAAGGTCAACGGTTCCTTGTGCCTGTTCCTGACCACGGAAAAGCCCGCGCACCTGCACATCGCGTTCGAAGCCGAAACCCGCGAACAAGTCGATGCCTTCTATCACGCTGCCCTGGCAGCAGGCGCCAAGGACAATGGCCCGCCTGGGATACGCCTGAAGTACAACGCCAATTACTACGCGGCTTTTGTGCTCGACCCCGATGGGCATAACATCGAGGCGGTTTGCCACGCGCCGGGGGCTTAATCTCTGCGGAAGTGGCACAAGAAAGGGGTCAGCGTCGATTATTTTCAGGTTATAAAATAATCGGTTCCTACCCCCTTCGGTTTTCAAAATGACCACCCGAACCGCCAGTTGCACCTGCGGCCAGCTCACCGCCACCACCTCGGCCGAGCCGATTCGCGTATCCGTTTGCCACTGCTTGGCCTGCCAGCGCAGAACGGGTGGTGTGTTTGCCTCTCAAGCGCGGTTCCGCGCGGACGCCGTCACCCTTGCCGGGACTTCAACTACCTTTGTCCGGGTTGGTGATGAGGGCGGCAGCGCCACCTTCCACTTCTGCGCCACCTGCGGCGTCACGGTGTACTACATCAACAAGGGGGGCGAAGATACCATTGCCATCCCCGTCGGCGTGTTCGCGGACCCCACCTTTCCCGGGCCCATCTACTCGGTGTATGAAAGCCGCATGCACGCCTGGGTGAAAATGCCGGCGGACATCGAACACTACGCGTAGCCCGCTGCAGGCCGGCAAATGATTTCCCACCACCAAGCAATCCGCCTCCAATGAGTAACTACGCGTGGGTTTGCTTCGATTGCCGGTCGACGGCGCGGCGGCCTGGTCACGCCATTAACGTCCGCTGCGCGTCCTGTGGCAGGCCGTGCGAATGCCTGGGGTACAAGATTCCGGTTCCGCCAAAGTCAAAGCTGAAAACCTGGGAAGCCTTGCGGGAATCCTACTTTCACTGGAAGCGGGAATGGGTCCTGGAGCATGCCTTAAGGCAGACAAAGCACATCCACTATCTGGAACAGGAGATCGCACGGCTGGAGTCACGGCCCGCGAATATCGGCCGGCAAAAGGCAATAAGTATCCTGAAAAAACGCTTGGAGCACGCGCGTCGGTAATCGCCGCGAGTGAGAAATCTGGCTAACCCTTTTTAGCCGAAACGCCGTTTCAAGCTATATTCGGTTCAAACGAGGGAGGGAGTTATGACCGGGTCGCTGCCGAAACAAATGTGCCGTTTGATGTTCGCCGCGTTGTACCTGGTGCTGGTCGGTGCAGCCGGCGCCGCCCCCGCCAAAAAGCCCCCACCGCCCCCCACGCTGACGGCGTTCCGTGACGATGCCGAAATGACCGCCTGGTTCGAGGCGCTGCGCAAGCGCTATCCCGAGGCCCCCGTGCGCGCCCGGGGGCCCATCCTTTCAGGCGGCTTGCCGGTTTCCGGCGTGGCGGGGAAGCTACCGCTGGAGAGCATTATCGTGACGGGCTCCAACATCACCCCTGCGGATTCCATGAACATCACCAACGTGCAATTGCAGGGTGTCGATGAAGGGGACATCGTCAAAACCACGGGGGACTACCTGGTCATTCTGCGCCGCGGGCGCCTGTTCACCGTGCGGGTCAAGGATGGCGCGCTGGAACCGGCAGGCATGGCCAATGCTTACGGCCCCGGCATCGACCCGAATGGCACCTGGTACGACGAAATGCTGGTAAACGGCAAAACCATCGTCGTCGTCGGCTACTCGTATCGAAGAGAAGGTACGGAGCTGGGGCTCTTTGACATGGACGGCGAGGGGAAGATTACCTATCGCGCCACCTGGTTTCTTCGTTCCGACGACTATTATTCCGCCCGCAATTACGCCAGCCGGCTCGTCGGCAACCAGCTTATTTTCTATACCCCCTTCCGCGTCGGCGATCTTTCCCGGCCGCTGGATTTCTTGCCCGGTTTGCGCAAGTGGCGCCACGAACCAGGTGCGAAGCAGGATGATTTCAAGCGCATAACGCCCGCCACGCGTATTTATCGCACCGAAGACAATATCGATCCGCGCGAACTGACCCTGCACAGTGTCGTCACCTGCGACATCAGCAAGCCGGAAATGAGCTGTGAGGCCACTGCGGTGCTGGGACCTGGCTGCCGGATATTTTTTGTTTCGCGTGAGGCTGTCTATGTCTGGACCAGCCATTTTTCGCGCGAGCGCGACAACAAGGGCGCCAGTATTTTTCGTATGCCCTTTTATTCGTATTACGGCGAGCCCACAGCCCTGAAGGTCCGCGGCGGTGCGCCGGTTGATCAGTTTGGCTTTCACGAAAGCGGTGGCTTTCTGAATGTGCTGGTCCTTGCGGACAGCCGGGGCGACAGGATGTGGTCCTCCGAGCAGTCGTCGGGGGAATTGAACCTGCTGCGGGTTTCGTTAAATACTTTTGGTGACGCCAAGGCAACCGCGCCGCCACAAGCCTATCGCCGCCTCCCCGGTGCGGCGGCCGGCTCTTTGCAAAACAGGTTTGTCGGCCCCTATCTGATTTACGGTACCGGCAACGGCTGGGTGCCCGTGGATTCGCCTGATGATTTCTCCATTCATACCTTAACCGCCGTGCGCTGGGCAGAAAACAAGCCCATCCAAAGCATGTCGTTTCCGCACAGCATCGACCGCATAGAGATCATGGGGCAAAACGCCGTGGTCATCGGCACGGCAAACAGCAATCTGTACTTTTCCACGCTCAAACTGGATGACATGCTGTCTGTCGAGCATCGTTATATGCGCGAGAATGCGGCCCAAGGCGAGACACGCAGCCACGGATTCTTCTACAAGCCGCTGGACGACGATTCCGGCCTGATCGGCCTGCCGGTGACCGATGCCGACCGGCCCGGCTACCGGCAATTGCGCGAGATTTCCGCGGGCGTTCTATTCCTGCGCAACGATTTTTCGCTACTGCGCGATATTGGTCAACTCAATGCGACCGCCAAGAAAAACATCAACGATGCCTGCAAAGCCTCGTGTACGGACTGGTACGGAAACGCCAGGCCCATCTTCCTTGGGAATCGTATATTGGCTCTGCTGGGATATGAGCTGGTTGAAGGGCGCCTGGAAAAAGACACCATTCACGAATTTCAGCGCGCCCGCTTTTATACAAACTGAAAGGCCTGGCCATGTCGATTCGACTTTGGTTCTTCTTTGCGGCATTCGCGTTGGCACTAAACGTACATGCGGCCGAAGTCTCCAGCGGGATTTTCAAACGCGGTGCCGCGCTATTGGAGGCCGGGAAATCCGCCGAGTCCATCCCCTTGTTTCAGGAAGTGCTCAAGTCGGTTCCCGACGACGATGCGGCAATCTGGAATCTCGGTCTTGCTGCCGCCGACGCCGGCGACTACAAATTGGCGCTGGCCACCTGGCTGCACTATCGAAAACTCTTCCCGGATGATCCGCAGGGCATGGCCAAAGTGATCCAAGCCTACCAGGGTCTGAATCAGCTGGTCGACCGGGACCGCGAGCGCGAGGCCCTGTTCGCTTTTCGCCGCACGCTGCCGGCAGAGGAGATTGCAAAGAACGACAAGTATTGCCGCGACCAGTTTCGCGTGCAGGACAAGAAGGTGCTGGTGTTCGAGTACTTCGAACCGAAAGGGGAATGGCGGATTTTTTATCGCTTCTCGGTGTTGGATGCCGCCCGCAACGAGCAATTGTTCTATTCGCTCGGCAGCTACGAAGCCACCACCCGGATTCTCCGCGAAGCCCATAAGATCGCGGCCGACGCCCGGATTTATCACCTGGATAAATACGAGGACCGAGCCAACGTACACTCCACCTACGGTTTTTTCGACACCAAACCTGATTACGATGTTGTTCGTCAGCGGGTGGTCGATGCCCTATCTGGCAAATCGGGGCCTATGTCGTCGTCCAGAAAGAGCGCCGATTCGAATGGCGCGAAGGCTGAAGCTGCTGAAAGCAAGCCCTGATCCCTCGTCCGCCAGATGGGGGCTGACTCGCTTCCTCATTCAGATTTTCCCGCCGAATCAATGGTTTAAAAACCGCTACAAAAAGCGGGCCTGGTTTGCGCTAACCTGCGGTACCGCCCGCCGGGCAGCATCCCCACCATCCAACAAGTCCAAAACATGAATCTCCATAACAGACTGGCAGCGCTCGCATTTTTTTCCACCCTTGCCTTGCCCTCGCTGGCGGCCACCCCGGCCGAGGAAATCGCCGCGCTGATCGACGCCGGCCAGGTCGACGCCGCCGCGCAAAAGCTTGCCGACCCCGCGCTAGCAGCGGACACCACCTTGCGCAACCTACGCCTGCGCGCGGCGCTCATCCGCCAGGACTACGCCATCGCCGAACCATTGGCGCGCGCCCTGATGGTGCAGCCTGCCACCAACGGTGAAGAGCGCGACCTCATTTACACCTGGCTCTTCGCCAGCGATGATCGCGCCGAGGTCGATAAACGCAGCCGCGCCGCCATGGAAGGCCCGGCCGCCGGACTCGAAACCGCCGACCAACTGGCGGCCGGCAAGCTGGCGCTGGATTCGCTGGACTACGCGCGTGCGGAGCAGTGTTTTCGTGCGGCGCTGGAGCACTCCAATAACAATCGTGCGAATGTTCGTGATAAGGCCGCCGCCCTGAAGGGCCTGGGCCAGGTGGAATTAAAGCGTCTTAAATACGATGAATCGCTGGTCCACTTCAACGCCAGCCTTGCCGCCTACACCAACGCGGAGAACCTCTACGCCTCAGCCGAGACGCTGATCCGCCTTGCCCGCACGGACGAAGCCATCAGCGCGGTGGAGCGCGCCATCCGCTTGAATCCCTACCATGAGGCCGCGCACTACTATCTCGGCAACGGCTACGCGCGCAAGAATTACACGCAGTTGGCCGCGGCCTACGGCGCCGAGATGGACGCCGCCGCCAAGCTCACACGCGGCGCATCGGACGCCTATGCGCGCGGTGATTACGACACCACCCGCAAGCTCGCCATCGAGGCGCTGACGCATTGCCCCGAATACGGGCGCGCGCACCACGCGTTGGCCAAGGGCCTGGAAATGCAGCGTTACGCCATCGACGTGCACCGCGCCGATTACGAGCGCCGCTTTGCCGCAGCGCCCATGCCGGTGGTGCCGGGTATCGAGAAGTACATCTCCAACTGGAAAGACCTATCGCCACGCCACCAGAAGCGCGTGGCGCTTTCGGTCGCGCCGTGGAAGGCCTTCGTGCCGGTGCTGGTGGCGGGCGGCTCGACATTTTTCATCAAGCCGATTTACATGAAGCTTTCTGAATCGAGCGGCCTGGAAACCTTGAAGGACCAACGCATCAATACCGATTCGCGCCTGTGGGACGATGTGCGCGGTGCCGGTGGCTTTACCACCGTCACCGGCATCGAGGACGTGGAAAGAACCATCGCCGATAAATACAACACCGTGCTGCACGAGATGACGCATCAGGTGCACCAGGTGCTCACCGCCGACCAGGCGCGCGCCATCCAGGACCTTTACCGCCGCGCCAAGGAACGTGAAGCGGTTACGCACAATGCCTTTCTTTCGCGTTACGCCAGCGGCACCGTGTGGGAATACTTTGCCGAGGGCGCCAACGCCTATTACTCGCCGCAACGTGACGCCTACGACACCCGTGACGTAGTGCGCGAGCGGCTGGTGAAACTGGACCCCGACCTACTTGCGCTGGAAGAGCGCTACCTAGCCATCACCGACGTGAAAGCCAATCTGCCCATCGCCTACCTCAATGCCGGCGGCGATCAACTTTCCAAGGGCCATCTGGACAAGGCCATGCCCATGTTCGATCGCGCGGTAGCCGCAGCGCCGCGCGATGAGGCGGTGCTCACAGGCCGGCTGAACGCGCTGGGCATCAAGGGCGACCGCGCCGGCACGGAGAAGGCCGCGATCGAAGCGCTGAAGTATTTCCCCGCCGGCGGTGGCGTACAAACCAATATCGCCGAGGCGATGTGGCACACCGGGCATCCGCTATTCATGCTGGTTAAAAACCTTGCCGGCGCACGAGACAGGGTGGCCGCGGCGGACCGGTATCTGGTGGACCTGGCGCTGGGGGGCTACTACCAAAACCTGGGCGATGTGCCCAAGGCGCTGGCTGCCTATGACCAGGCGCTGGCCTACCAGGCCGACAATCCCGAGGCCCTGTGGGGCAAGGGCGCCACGCTGGCCCTGGCCGGACGGTTCGACGAGGCCTTCCCCTTTTACGAACGCGCCATACGGCTGCGCACCGGTGTCGTGGAACTGCGTGCCGATTACGCGCGCGATCTTTTGCGCGCCGGCAAGCTCGATGCCGCGCACACGCAGATCGACGCCGCACTTCTATTGAACGCCAAGGACCCGACCATCCTTGCGCTGGATGGCTGGCTGACCCTGCTAAAAGGCGACGCCTTTGCCGCCGTGGATAAGGCAGAGGTCGCAATGAAAGAAGGCGCGTGGTCGGATATGGCCCGTATCGTGAAAGCCATGGCGCTGAAAACGCTCAGCGACAGAGATGAATGCGGGATTGGCCGGGTGATGCCGGTAGGCAAATGCGACACATCCGTATTGGCGGTCCTGGCGCCGATACGGGAACGCATTACCCGCAATACGCCGCCGTCCTATGTGTACCGGCAGATTTCGGCAGGATATGTGTCGGTGCATGAATTGCCGGCGGTGGAGAAGAGGCTCATAGCAGAGGTAGTGGGCAAGCGGTGAACGAATGCCTGCCGACATCCCAGAGACTTGCGTATGAAATACTTTCTGTCTATTTTTCTTGCGGTCGCGTCACAACTCGCGCTTGGAGCAAGTAGTTTTCCCATCGGCCCTTGGCAAATTGGCGACACTCGATCCCAGGTAATCTCACAAGAGCAGTTGGGCCCATACAAGCCCGTTGTGTTGGATGGGGGGCTAGATGGGTTGGAAACCAAAAATGCCAGCGTCCTGGGCCGGCCAGCCGTAGTGTCCTTCGTATTTGATGGTGATGACCGACTACGCTACATGCGAGTTTGCGTTTACGAAGGGCCGAACTATCAGAAAGCAAGAGAGGCAGCCCTTGCCGTATACGAACAGTTCTCCAAAGACCTTGGCGGAGCCACAGTGTCATGGGTCAAGACCAACGGTTCCGAAAAAATCGACCGGATGGGAGTGGAAAATGTTTTGGATCAGATGTTCGGGCGAGCGCCGAAGCTGGCCGAAGACTTGAGAAAAAAACCGGGCGTGAGCATGCGGGTGACGTTCGACATGGTACCGAAGGATCAACTGGCGGATAGCAAGATCGTGGCGCAGCTGATGTATTTCGGCGAGTCCGACACTTATTACATTTATGTCTTCAAGGATCGTGCCGATTTGCCCGACAGACGCTTCAAGTCGATGATGTTCGTAGACAAAATACCGTAGCGCACTGGCAGCCGACTGAGCCCCGTGAAACACGAACCGCTTGACGCCGAAAACAAAGGCCGCCTGGAACAGGACGGCTTCCTGCTCCTGCGCGGCGCGATTCCACCGGACTGGCTGCTCTCGCTACTCGCCGCCTTCGACGAGGGCGAGCTCGCCTCCGATCAATGGCCGGTGCCGCGCGGCCACGACTGGCGCCACGCCCTGCTCGATCTCGACCCGGTGGTGCAGCAGGTCTGCCGCCTGCCGGCGCTGCTGGCCGCTGCGCACCAGATATTGGGCGGGCCCTTTGTGCTCACGCAGGTGGAGGGCCGCGAGCCGAAGGCCGGTGGCGGCTACCAGCTCTTACACCGCGACGGCCCCGAGTCCCATGAAATCCGTACGGTTTCCGTGCTGGCCTTTCTCGACCCCTTCGGCCCGGAGAACGGCGCCACGCGCGTAGTGCCCGGTACGCATCGCGGCGAGGGGCTGAACGCGCCGCCGGGGCCGGACCATGCGCTGGCGCAAACGGTGAGCGGGCGGGCAGGCGACATACTTTTGTTCGGCTCAACCCTGCTGCACGGCGCCACCCGCAACCAAAGCGGTGCGCGCCGCCGCTCGCTGCTGTTTTGCTACGCCGTCGAAACCCTGAGCAATGATTATCACCAGTCCCGCGCCATGCGCAATGTGCGCATGGATACCGGGGAAGTGTTCCGCGCCTGAAACCAAAATGTTCTAAAAAATTTTCGACCGCAAGGTATGCCCACTGCTAATGCATGCGGATCTGCTTTGGTAGTCATATAAGAGTCAGCGGAGAAAAACCTCGCCGGTACGCAGGTTTTTCGGCAAACTGGTCCATGCTCTTTTCACCACCGGTCTGAGCCGGGTTGCCGGATCGCGTTTTCCCCCTGTTTTTTATCAACCCATTTATTGTCAAAGGCGTCCACATGAAAAGAATCTTTCTTTGCACCGCCCTTCCGCTGCTGCTGGCCGCCTGCGCATCCTCCGGCGGCAAAACCGGCGCCCTGAATGAGCAAGGCGTGACCGACGCGGCGCTGACGCCGCTGGGAGATCTCAATCTCATTCAGGCAAAAATTCCCGCCGTGCTGCAGGCTGCGGCATTGGCGCCCTATGCCGTGCCCGAGGACAAGAGCTGTCTGGCGCTGGCCGCCGCGGTAGAGGCGTTGGACACGGTGCTAGGCCCCGATATGGATGCCACCGAGGTGGAGCGCAATCTTTATGAACGCAGTAGCGAAGCGGCAGGCAATGCGGCAGTCGGCGCGCTGCGTGGGGCGGCGGAGGGCGTGGTGCCGTTTCGCGGTTGGGTGCGAAAGCTCACCGGTGCCGAGCGCAATTCCAATCTGGTGGCCAAGTCCATTTCCGCAGGCACGACGCGACGCGCCTATTTGAAGGGGCTGGGCCAAGCAGCGGGATGTATGCCACCGGCAGCACCCAAACCTGTCACCCCTGCTAAATAGCGCTGCCACTCGACATGCGCCTGCGCGCCTTCCTTTTGACGAGCGTGCTGCTGGCGGCGCTCACAGCGCTGCCGGCAACTGCGGCGACCCTGCGCTACGCAGCCGCCGGCGATCTGGTGACGCTGGACCCACATTCTTTCCCGGACAGTTTTACGGACGGCATGCTGCATAACCTGTACGAACGCCTGCTGACGCGCGACCGCAATTACCAGCTGGCGCCTTCACTGGCCCTGTCCTGGACGCCGCTCTCGCCAACGCGCATGCGCTTGGTGTTGCGCCGGGGCGTGGTGTTTCACGACGGTTCGCCGTTCACCGCGGAGGACGTGGTGTTTTCGTTTGCGCGCATGCACCGGCCCTCGTCCAACGCGCGCAACACCGTGGCCGGCATACGCGAGGCGGTAAAGGTGGACGACTACACCGTCGACGTCATCACCGACCGGCCGCTGCCCACGCTACTGCAACAACTGGCGGTGTGCGCCATGGTCAGCAAGACCTGGGCGGTGAAAAACGGCGTGGAAGAGCCGCACAATTACGCCGCCGGCAAGGAGAGTTTTTCGGCGCGCCACGCCAACGGCACCGGGCCCTACATGATCCAGTCCTTCGAGCCGGGCGTGAAGCTGGTGCTGGTGAGCAATCCGCGCTGGTGGGGTCTGCGCGACGGCCAGGCCACCGGCAACGTCACCGAGGCGGTGTTTCGCCCTCTGCGCTCTAACGCCACGCGCGTGGCGGCGTTGCTGTCGGGCGAGGTGGATGCGCTGATCGATCCGCCGCCGCAGGACCTGGACCGGCTCGCCGGCGAAACGAATCTGAAAGTGATGAAGGGCCTGGAATTTCGCGTGCTGTACCTGTCCTTTGATGTCTCTCGCGACGAGTTGCTGTTCTCCAGTGTTAAGGGCAAAAACCCTTTCAAGGACCGCCGCGTGCGCGAGGCAGTGGCGCTCTCTATCGACACGGAAGCGATACACCAGAAGATCATGCGCGGCCTCTCGTCCCCCACCGGCACGGTGGTGCCCAAGGGCGCGACCGGCTATTCCGAAAAGGCCGCCAAGCGCACGCTGCCCGACCCGGCCCGCGCCAAGGCTCTACTCACCGAGGCGGGCTATCCGCAGGGTTTCGCGGTGACGCTGGACTGCTCCAACGACCGCTACATTCTCGATGAGCAGATCTGTGTAGCGATCGCCGGCATGATGAGCCGGACCGGCATCCAGACCGCTGCCAATCTGCGACCCAAGGCGGTGTTTTTTCAGAAAATAGACGTGAGCAACCGCGAAACCAGCCTGTGCCTGCTGGGCCTGGGCGCCATCACGGCGGACGCGATGATCGTGGTCGATTCGCTGCTGCACTCCCACAACGCACCGGGCCGCGGCGAAAACAATACCGGCGGCCTCGCGTCCCCCAAAATGGATGCGCTGCTGGACAGCGCCCTGGTGGAACTGGACCCGGCCAAACGCAATGCCGCGCTGGAAGAGGTGCAGCTGCTGATGAGTCAGGAGTTCTGGGCAATACCCATTCACCAGCAAATGACGCCCTGGGCACTGCGCAAAAACATCGCGGCGATTTACCGGCCCGATAACTTCCTGGATTTGCGCTGGGTCACGGTTAACTAAACAAAAAGCAGAACTAAGGAACCTTCATGCGCACAAAGCAATGGTGGCTGCTGGCCGCCGGTTTAATCTCCGGCTCACTCTGCATGGCTGCGACGACGGAGAGCGCCTGCCCGCCGGACCCGGTGCCGCTCAACGCGCAAAAGGCGCAGGAGCTGGGCCGTGCGGCGAAGGATCACGGCTTTCTCTGGAGGTTTGAAAAGGACGGGCGCACCGGATATCTCTACGGCACCATTCACGTCAACAAGCTCGAGTGGCTGTTCCCCGGCCCCAAAACCATGGCGGCCTATCGCGAAAGCGATGTGCTGGCGCTGGAAATCGACCTGCTAAGCCCTGAGGTGCAGAAAAAGGTTTCGCATCCGGAGGCGCTGGGCATCAAGCCGCTGGTGTTGCCCGCCGCCTTGCAGCAGCGCATGGACGCCATCGCCGAGCAGGTGTGCGCGCCGGCCGCATTCATGGCAGGCCGCCACGGGGTGATGCAGCTGGTCACGGTGACCATTTTCGACGCCCGCTTCGCTGGACTGGAGGCGGTGTACGGCAGTGACTACTTTTTTGCCGGCATGGCGCGCAACAACAAGCCCACACGCGGGCTGGAGACACCTGAGTTGCAAATGCAGGCCCTGCTAGGTGGCGACGAAAAGGAATTGCTGGAACTGGTGGACGGCGCCCTGAAAATATTCGGCAACGGCAAGCAGCGCGCCCAGACCAAGCGCATGGTCGACGACTGGGCCGGCGGCAATCTGGCCGATTTGCAAAAATTCGAACAATGGTGCGATTGCGTCGGCACGCCCGCCGAGCGCAAATTCCTGAAGCGTCTCAACGACGACCGTAACGCCGGGCTGGCCGCCGCCATCGACAAGCTGCATAGTGAGGGAACGCATCCGTTTGTGGCTATCGGCACTCTGCACATGGCGGGGCCGCAGGCAGTGACGCGCTTGCTGGCGGGCATGGGTTACAAGGTGGAGCGGGTTTCCTTCGACGCCAAGTGAGCCCCGGCCTGGGTCCGGCGCGCTTTACTGGGTGTTGATCCGTACCAGCGCGCCTATCAACCGGGCGCTCTCGCCTTCGCCCAGTTTAATCGGCGTGATCACGCTTGCGCCCTTGCCGAGACGGCTTAGCGGGTAATAGGCCTCGCGGAAGCTGGTGGAATACAGATCGATGATGAAGGCGTAACGGCATTTCTGGATGCCGGCGGCAAACTCCGCATTGGAGACGTCACTTTTCGGCGGCAGCACGCTCACGCGGCCGGTATGCAGCATGAACACATTGGACTTGATGGCGAAGACACAATCCTCGGCTGGAATTTTTTCAGCAAGCGCGGGCAGGCCTTGGATGAGATTTACATAAGTGGGGGTCAACACCTCGACGCTGTAGCGATTGTCGGTGTACCAGCTATCGAGCTTGCGGTTGGCGCTGAACTCGGGCGGCACCTCGCGGAAATAGCGCGAGGCGTTGACGGCGAGGCCGGGAATCTGGATCAGCAAACCCACCCCCAGCATCAACGCTGCCGCGATGGCGCCGCCGCGCTGCCATTCAGCTCGCCGTGCGGCGATGCGTCGCACCAACAGCACCGGGTACGCCAGCAACAGCGGCACCAGCACATAGCCGTATCGGGATGCCTCTTCGGCGTGCGGCCAGGCGAACAACATGGCGAGGTAACACAGCACGTACAGCGCATCGAAGCGCAGCCGGCGGAGGCGCTCCAGCCAGCCAACCAGCGCGAGCAGGCCCAGCACGCCCGCCAAGGTAGCCAGCACAGCGCCCGCACCGTCTCCAAGCAGGCCGTTTCGCCAGGCCTCCATGGAGGCGTACACCCATTGCAGCGAGGTGCGCCGCAGCACACCGGCCGCACCATCAGCGTACAGCGCCGACCATTGCGAGGTGTAGCCGCTCAGCCCCGCGCCCAGGCCGGCTTGTCGCAGCTTGGCCAGCACTACCCACAGGCAGAATGGCGCCACGGCCAGCACGCCCAGCAGCACATAGCGGCGCGGCCTGCGCAGCAGCAGGTACAGGCCGAATGCCGTCAGCAGGGGCAGCGCGGCCACGCGGGTAAGGCTGGCCGCCGCGACTGCTGCAGCGGCGATCCACCAGTATCGTCCGCCATGTTCGGCATCGCCTGCGTTGCCCTCCGCGCGGGCGACGGCGTAGATCGAGAGCAAGCTGAAGAGCAGGTAGGGATTCTCGGTCCAAAGATTCAGCGCCGTCAGATAAGTAATGGGCGCCAGGGCAAACATCACCGTGATCGTCAGCGCCTGACGACACGTGGCGCCTTCGCGCTGCAACCATGAGAACAACAGCACGAAAGACCCCAGCAGTGAAGCCAGCACAACAACATTGCCCGCCAGCGGTGTGGCGCCCAGGGCCGCTATCAGCCAGGGGAATAACGGCGGGTAGATGATTTCCCTGCTGTAGGCCGTCAGCGCCGGTGTGGCGGCGTGGAAGGGGGAGAAGTACTGCGCCGCCAGCAGATAGCCGGAAGCGTCGCCGCGCATATCGTAGATTTGGCCGGAGCCGCAAAAGGCGATGTACAAAAGCCCCAGGCACAGGAACACCACGGCCGCCAGGCGACCATCGGTGGTCCTTGGCATGCAAGGCAACGCGCGAAGCGGCGTCATGTCTCGCAAACCTCGGCAGCGCTCATGGTCTCACCGCACACGAAGCGCAAATGGCGATAACATGCTGGGCGTGCAGTACAAGTTTTGAGCGAGAGGCGATTCATGAAGTTTTTGCTATGGCTGATTTTGCTGTTCCTGTGCTGGCCGCTGGCGCTGCTGGCCCTGGTCCTGTATCCCATCGTCTGGCTATTGTTGCTGCCCTTCCGGCTGCTGGGTGTGGCGGTGGAAGGTGTGTTTGAATTGCTGCGCGCCATCGTGCTATTGCCGGCACGGGTGCTACGCGGCGGCCGCTAGCCGGCTACTCCAGAGTCAGCTCGGCTTCCTCGAACAGGGAGCGGACCAGCACCTTTTTGATGTCGCTGCGGTCCGGCAGCTGATAGAGCACCGGGGTGATCATTTCCTCGAATATGCCGCGCAGGCTGCGCGCGCCGACCTTGTATTCCACGGCCAGCGAAGCGATCTCCTCGAACACGCGCGGCTCGATGGTCAGTTCGGCCCCTTCGCCCCGCACCACTTCCTTGAACTGGTTATAGAGGCAGTTCTTGGGCTCGGTCATGATCTTTACCATCATCTCGCGGCTCAATGGCTTGAGGCTCGCCACCACCGGCAGGCGGCCGGTGAATTCGGGAATGAGGCCAAAGGCGATCAGGTCGGTGGGCTTGATACGCGAATTGAGGCGGTCGAGGATGCGCTGGTTATTACCGTCGGTGATGGAAATGAAACCGTAGGCCTGGCTGTTGGCGAGAATGTTTTCCAGGCCGACAAAGGCGCCGCCGCAGATGAACAGGATATTGGTGGTGTCCAGCGGCGTACCGCCGACCTTGACCATGGAGCCTTCCATGATTTTCAGCAGGGCGTGCTGCACGCCTTCACCCGAGGTGGTGGGTGATTTGCTGCCGGTGGATTTCAGCTTGTCGATTTCGTCGATGAAGACGATGCCGCGCTGTGCACGGGCAATGTCGCCGTCGGCTTTGCTGACCAGGCGCAGCAGGATGGCCTCAATTTCCTCATTGACGAACTGGGTCTGGGCCAAGGAGGTGGCGTCGGCAGTGACGAAAGGCACGTTGATGGCGCGCGACAGCGTCTCGCACAACAGCGTCTTGCCCGAACCGGTCGGCCCGATCAGCAATACATTGCTCTTGCCCAGTTCGATGGGGTTGTCGCGCTGTTGGCCGATTTTTCGATAATGCGAATACACCACCACGGCCAGGACTTTTTTCGCCTCATCCTGGCCGATGACGTGCTGGTCCAGATAGCGGACGACACTGCTGGGAGTGAGTTTTACTTTGGCCGGCGCGGACTTGGTTTCCATAATGACCCTGGCAATAATTTTTGGCGGCGCGTCTTGTTATTAGCGCAGGCTCATTTTCCCCCGAATTGGCCGGGAGAAACAAAAATCCGGAAACCGGCGGTCAAACCCGCATGGCCGCAACGATGCGGGCGTGCTCGCTGATGATGCGCGCGGTGGTTTCGGCATCTGGCTCAAGATGGGTGGCGCCGCGCTCGAAGCTTCCACCCAGGAGAATGCCGTCGACGCGCGGGAACATGTACAGCGAGCCACGGCCGTTGCCGTGCATGCAATAGTCGACGCGCTCGTCCGGCGGCACGAATACCAGTTGGCCACGCACGGGGGTAAGTTCCTCGTCGTCGAACAGGGCCTTGGCGCCTAGGCCGGTGCAATTGAGAATCAGAGGCTCCTCCAGGGTCAGCAGTTCTTCGCGGGCGCGCATCTCCCGCACCACTATCCGCCCGCCTGCAGCCCGGAAGTCATCCATGAGGCGCGGCAGGAAAATGGCCGGCTCGATCAGCAGGGTCATATGCGAGAGCACATAGGGCGCGGCAAAGGGGTGTTGATCCGGCGCCAGTACGTTAATGCCCGGGAACAGCTCGGGCCAGTCGTGAAGAAAGTAGTAATCGTCCGCGCTGATCGGATTATTGCTCAGGAAATAATTTTCGATCCGGCTGACACCGTAACCTTTGCCCAGCAAATCGGTAAAAGCAGCGTGCGAAATCTGCACCGCATCCGACAGCTGCGACACAAAACGTATGTCGAGATCGACGTGCTTGCCAAAGACCGAGGTCGGCGCCCAAAACCCGCCTGCCACATTAGAAGTGGTATTGGGTGGCAAATCTTTGGCGTAGATGGTCACCTGCCAGCCGCGTTGCTGCAGCAGGCGCGCGCTGGTCAGCCCCATCACGCCGCAGCCCAATACGGCAGCGCGGCGGTCCGGGTAGTTGGACACCAGTCCCATCGCCAGCGTGGAAGAACCCCAGGAAAGCGTAATGCCCGCCCCGCCATGGCCGTAGTTATGGACAATCCATTTGTCGCCCATGGCCTCGCCACGCACCACGAAACCGGAGGGCCGGTACGGTCGCAAACCAACCCGGGTACGGATGATTTCGCTCTCCTCGATACGGGGCCGCACGAAGGGGCGCCGGGAATAGGGACGCTGGTAGGAAGGCGCGAATAAGGAAGAAGATGACGAAGGAGGCCCCAGGGCACAGCCGCCGAGTAGGGCAATACCTGACAGCGCGCCCGCTTGTCTCAGGAAATTTCGTCGCCGATAAGCGACATCGAAGGCGTCACAGTTGGTAACAGCGGCGATTGAATCAGGGGCAATTTTCATGCGAGCATGATAATGTGAAATTCCACATAGGCTGGCCGCCGCAATTCGTGAAACAATGGCGTAATAATACGAATTCGAATTGAAACGGGGAGCCTAGAATCGCGATCGATGGTCTGCGCTTAGTCGTGACGACATCGACCCTCCGGCAACAGATCGAATTGTTTTGCGCGACCCGCCGCGACGAAATGATTTTTCGCGGTCTGCCGCGAGCGGCAACGACAGCGACAGCGTTAGCGGTACTACCGAAACTTTCGTCCACACCGATATCTTATTGCGCCATGACAGACGATGACATGAATTTCACCGCAGCGACTTCGGGCGATGCCGCCCCGATCTCCCCTTTCCGGCCTACGGTGAGCCGCTATTACGATGCGACCGTTGCCGCCGCATTTTTCGAGCAATCCGGGAAGCATGAATCGATCCCGGCGGGCACGGTGCTGTTCGCCGAAAACGAAAAATCGGTCACCAAGGGAATCCTTACCCAGCCGCTCAGCCAGGCTTTGTTCAAGAACCCGCTGTCCGAGGGCCTGTTCACCAAATCGAACGCGCACCGCATGTATTTCCTCAGCGACGGTGAAGTCGAGCTGAGCGCCGGCGGCAAGCTGATCGACACCATCAAACCGGGTGGCGTGTTCGGCGAGATGGCGGTGATCAGCGAGATGCCCGGCGAGAGCAAGCCGCCGCCGGCCGCGCGCAGCGCCACGGCCACCGCGCGCACCGATTGCGCCGGCTGGTCGATGGATGTGAGCCAGGCCGAAAAAGGCCTGACCAAGACCCCCGAGTTCTGCCTGATGCTGATGAGCGTGATGTTCGAGCGCCTGCGCTTCCTGGCGGCGCGCCTTACCGCCAACGCCGGTGAAGGCCAGCACGTGAGCAAGCAAAGCGAGCCGGTATTCGACGCCGCCACCGTCGCCGCGCTGGAAGAAAAACTGGAACGCGCCACCATCGTGCGCTTTTCCGAAGGCCAGAAAATCATGCGCGAGGGTCAGCCTGGCACCAGCATGTATATCGTTGTCGAAGGCCGCGTGACGGTAGGTATCAACAAGCAAATCGTGGAAAAACTTTCACCGGGTGGTGTGTTCGGCGAAATCGCCCTGGTCGATCAAGCGCCGCGCATCGCCACCGCCGTGGCGCGCACCGATTGCGCATTGCTGTCACTGAACCGTGGAACCCTCGTCAGCCTGGTGAAATCCGATCCCGCCATCGGCATGGCGATGATGCGCGGGGTTGCGGAGCGCGTGCGATACATGAACTCCCTGTTCGCGTAATATTCGCAGCATGGATGACGAAGACGATTTCGATTTCACCAAGCCAGTCGGCGCCCCCACGTCAGCTGCTCCTGTGACACCTGCCGCCCCGGTAGCTGCGGCGCCGGCCGCCGCCAAACCTGCCGCACCTGCCGCCGCGCCCGCCGCTGCACCCGCCGCCGGCATGCCATCCGCCCCTTCGGCGCCCTCGAAGAGCAAGTTTTATAACGCCGCCATCGCGCAAAAACTGTTCGCCGCTTTCGGCACCGCCGAAACATTCCCGGCCGGCGGCCCCTTGTTCGTGGAGCACGAAAAGGCCAGCAAGGGCGGGCTGTTCTCCAAGGCGGTGGTCAATCGCATGTTCTTTTTGAACAAGGGCGAAGTAGCGCTGTCTTCCGGCGGCAAGATGCTGGACACGATACGCGCCGGCGAAATTTTCGGCGAAATGGCGGTCATCACCGGCGGCACGCGCAGCGCGTCGGCCAATGCAAAAAGCGATGTGGAGGCCCTGTCGCTGGATGTCGCCCAGTTTCAGAAGGCCATCCAGCAAATGCCCGAATTTGCGCTAATGCTGATGAGCGTGATGTTCGACCGCCTGCGCCTGGTGGCCATGCGCCTCGCGTCCCGCAAGGCCGACCCCGGCCGCGACACCGTGCGCGACGCCGAGGTGTTCGACCAGGCGATGCTACAGCAGCTGCAGGACCAGATCGAGCAATCGACGGTGCTGCGCTTCCCCGCCGGCAAGGCCATCATGCAGGAAGGCGAAGCCGGCGTGTACATGTACGTGGTGGTGAGCGGACGCGTCACGATTTCGATCAAGGGCAGCGCCGTCGAAAGCGTTGCCGTCGGCGGCACCTTCGGCGAGATGGCCCTGGTCGACCAATCGGCGCGCACCGCCAGCGCGCACGCGGCCTTCGACAGCGAGTTGCTGGTCATCAACCGCGCGGCCATGCTGAAGCTGGTCAAGCAGCACCCGGAGTTTGGCGTGACGCTGTTGCGCGCGGTGGCCAATCGCCTGCGCCACATGAACTCCCTGCTCGGGTAAAAGCCCTTCATACCTTCCGGCGGGCGATGAATTGATCGTCCCCATTGTTTTGCCGCTCGGGCAGAACTACCATGCAGCCACAATAATGAATATCGGTCCGCCGATGGAGGAGTGAGTATGTCTACGCCCTACAGGATTCTGATCCTGGGCGCGTCCTATGGGTCCCTGCTGGCGACCAAGCTCGCGCTGGCGGGCCATGACGCAACCATGGTTTGCCGCCAGGAAGAGGCGGACGCGTTTAATAGCGAAGGCGCCATCATCCGCATGCCGGTTAAGGGCCGCGAAGGCCTGGTAGAAGTCCGCTCCAAGGGCCAGCCGGGAAAACTGGCCGGCGTTACGCCCGACCGGGCTTCGTTAGCGGGCGTGGATCTGGTGGTGCTCGGCATGCAGGAGCCGCAATACGGCTCGCCCGGTGTGCGCGAATTGCTGCAGGCAATTGCTGCTGCAAAGCTGCCTTGCATGTCGATCATGAATATGCCGCCGCTGCCCTACCTCAAACGCATCGCTGGTATATCCGCAGAGGCCTGCCGCGCGGCTTATACGGACCCCGCCGTCTGGGATGATTTTGATCCGGATTTAATGACGCTGTGCAGTCCGGACCCGCAGGCGTTTCGCCCGCCCGAGGAAAAAATCAATGTGCTGCAGGTACGTCTGCCGACCAACTTCAAATCGGCGCGCTTTGTCTCCGATGCGCATACCGCCATCCTGAAAAAGCTGGAAGCGGATATCGAGGCGGTACGCTTTGCAGTTGATGGGCAAAGTATCGAGCTGCCGGTAAAACTGAAGGTGTACGACTCGGTGTTTGTGCCGCTGGCAAAGTGGAGCATGCTGCTGGCCGGCAACTACCGTTGCGTGCAGGCCGAGGCCGCACGCCCGATCCGCGACGCGGTGCACGGCAATCCGGCGCAATCACGCGCGGTGTACGAGTGGGTGGCCGATCTCTGTGTTTCCCTGGGCGCCGACCGCGCCGACCTGGTGCCCTTCGACAAATACGCCAACGCCGCGCAAGGACTTGCTAGCCCGTCTTCGGCGGCGCGCGCCCTGTTTGCCGGTGCCAAAAACATCGAACGCGTGGACCGGCTGGTGCAGGCGATCGCCGCGCAAAAAGGCCGCCACAACGATGAGGTGGATGCCGTCGTCAAATTGGTCGACGCCCGCCTGGCATTGAATCGCAGCGCCGCCTGATCCGGGTAAAAAAAGGGCCACCAATGCGGCGGCCCATAATTACTCACAAGACTACTCACACAACGGAGGAGAAACCGAGGAACAAGGTGCATTCGACGCCCGACTCCTCGGCGCAGCCCTGAGGCCACAGACACAGTGTGCTCCGTTGGATGCCGGTTTGTCCCCACCCGGACGGGTAGGTTTGTGCTTATATTTTGTAACCGTATGCAAACGGCGACTGCAGGCGCTTAGGCGGCAGGAGGTTTTTTGCGTTTGGGGCGCGGTGGTGCTTTCTTGGCTTTGGCGGCCTTGGCTTTTGTCTTATCGCTGCGAGGAGCTTTCGGCCTGCGGCCCGCCTGGGCGCGCAGCGCGGCGCCGATGCCGCTCCTGCCCCACTCGCCCATCAGCGCGGGGCTTTCCAGCGCCTCTTCCGGGCAGCGGTAGTAGTTCATGGTCATCATTTCCCCCTTCATCTCGTAGGTGAAGGGTTCCAGCTCGCGCTCCAGGAATTGCCCGCGATTGGTGTCATCGGTCTTGAAGTACAACACATCGTCCACCACAATCGCAAAAAACAGGCCGTCTGCATAAATACCGAAGCCACCGAACATAGGTCTGGCCGTCACATAACCCAAGTCCTTCATCAATTCCAGCAGATAATCGACATACTCGTTGCGCTTTGCCATAGTCAATCCACAACTTCGTAAATGAAAACACTAGCCGAACTCGCCCGCGATCTCGAAACGGGCGCCACCACTTCCGAACAGTTAACCGCTGATTGCCTCGCTCGCATCGCCGATCCTGCCGGCGAGGGCGCGCGTGCCTTCATCCAAGTGTATGCCGAATCCGCTCTGGCGGCGGCGCGAGCCATGGACGCGGTGCGCAAAGCCGGTCGTGCGCCTTCGCGCCTGGCCGGCATCCCGATCTCGATCAAAGACCTTTTCGATATCGAAGGCGAGGGCACGCGCGCAGGTTCCATCATCCTCGGCGACGCGCCGCCTGCGGTGGCGGACGCACCGGCCATCGCCCGCCTGCGCGCCGCCGGCGCGGTACTGGTCGGCCGCACCAATATGACCGAGTTCGCCTACGGCGCGCACGGCATCAACGCGCACTACGGTACACCGCTTAACCCCTGGGACCGCGCAAATCAACGCATCCCCGGCGGCTCCACCTCGGGGGGTGCTGTCAGCGTGACCGACGGCATGGCGGCGGCGACCATAGGCTCCGATACCGGCGGTTCGGTGCGCATCCCCTCGGCGCTCTGCGGCATCACCGGCTTCAAACCCACCCAGGCGCGCGTTCCCCTGGAGGGCGCTTTTCCGCTTTCGACCACCCGCGATTCGATCGGCCCCCTGGGCCATTCGGTGACCTGCTGCGCCTGGCTGGATAACGTGATGTCGGCTTCGCCCGTGGAGGACCTGCCGGCGGTTCCGCTCAAGGGCCTGCATTTCGGCGTGCCGACCACCATCATGCTCGATGGGCTGGACCCGGCAGTGGCGGAGGCATTCCAGCGCAGCCTAGCTGCTTTGTCGGCGGCCGGCGCCATCATCGAAGAGTTCGCATTCACGGAACTGGCGGAAGAAGCCGAAGGCAGCCGTAAGGCGAATTTCTCGGCCGTGGAGGCGTACGCCCTGCACCGCGAACGCCTGGCGCGCGCACCGGAAAAATTCGACCCCAATGTGTACAAGCGCCTACTGCTCGGTGCTGATATGAAAGCGGCCGACTATTACGACCTGCTGCAGTTGCGCAGACGGCTGATCGCCTCTGCAGATCGCACCACGGCGCGTTTCGCCGCCCTGCTGTGTCCGGCAGCACCCATCGTCGCGCCCACTCTGGCGGAGATGCGTCGCTCGCATGAGGAGTTCGTGCGCATCAACGGGCTGCTGCTGCGCAACTGCGCGCCCTTCAATGTGCTGGACCGTCCCGCCCTGTCACTGCCCTGTCACCGAACGGGAGAAGCGCCGGTGGGGCTGATGCTGGTGGGCGGCCGGATGCAGGATCGCGGCCTGTTGGCGCTGGGCGCCGCCGTGGAGGCCGTGTTGGCGGCAGTTCGCTGAGTTTTAAAAACCGCGATTTTTGCGCTTCGTCTCTTGCGCTTCTTTCTCGGCGTCGGCCATACGCTTGGCGGCCAGTTTCTTGTTCCAGCCGGTGGCCTCGGCCAGCCACTCCCACCACAGGAACAGGACGCCGAACGGTGCCAGCACCCACAACCAGGACCAGTGTGCAACCGGGTCGATGTCGGCGAGCTTCATGAGCAGGATAATGGTGGCGACGATTGCTAGATACATGGTGCTTCTCCCCTAACGCTTCGGATACAGGTAAATTAATTATATGCCCAACCGCCTTGCCGCCAGTACTTCTCCTTATCTGCAGCAGCATCGCGACAATCCGGTCGACTGGCACGAGTGGGGACCTGAAGCCCTGGAACTGGCGCGCAGCGAGGGCAAGCCCATCCTGCTGTCGGTGGGCTATTCGGCCTGCCATTGGTGTCACGTCATGGCGCACGAGTCCTTTGAGGATGAGGACATCGCCGCGTTGATGAATCAGCACTTCGTCAATATCAAGGTGGACCGGGAAGAACGGCCCGACCTGGATCAGATTTACCAGACCGCCCACGCCATGCTCACCCAGCGGTCCGGCGGCTGGCCGCTGACCTTGTTCATGACGGCGGACACAGTGCCTTTTTTCGGCGGCACTTATTTCCCCAAGACGCCGCGCTACGGCTTGCCCGGCTTTGCCGATCTGTTGGTCAAGGTGGCCGGCTATCATCGCGACCATCAAATCGAAATCCGCGAGCAGAACGGCGAACTACTGAAGGCCTTGGGCCGGCGCCGCGCCGAGAACGGTGACAGCGGCTTGCCCGAGCACGAAGTCATAACCGCAGCGCTAAAACAGATCGGCGACAGCTTTGACCGTCACCACGGCGGTTTCGGCCGCGCGCCGAAATTCCCCCACCCGGAGATGATCGATTTCTGTCTGCGCCGCAGTGCCCAGAGCACGGGGGAGATGGCGCAGGAAGCGCATCATCTGGCCGCGTTTACGCTGGAGAGCATGTGTCGGGGCGGAATTTTCGACCAACTGGGAGGCGGCTTTGCGCGCTACTCGGTGGACGGCCATTGGGCAATACCGCATTTCGAAAAAATGCTCTACGACAATGGCCCGCTGCTACGCCTGCTGGCCGATGCCTGCCTCTCCGGCGAAAACCCTGCGCAAAAGGCCTTGCTGGCGCAGTGCGCGGAGGCCACCGCGACCTGGGTGATGCGCGAAATGCAAAGCCCCGCCGGTGGTTATTACTCGACCCTGGACGCCGATTCAGAAGGCCACGAGGGCAAGTTCTATGTGTGGACGCCCGCGCAAACCAAACCGCTGCTGAGCGAGGCCGAATGGCGGGTATGCGAACGCCACTGGGGCCTCAACCGGGCCGCCAATTTTGAAGGCGAGGCCTGGAACCTGGTCGTCGCCGAACCTGCCGCCGATATCGCCGCCACTCTGGAAATGCCGCCCACGGAAGTGGAGGCCTTCATCACAACCGCGCGCACCAAACTATTCACCGCGCGCGAACAGCGCATCCACCCAGGCCGCGATGAAAAAATCCTTACGAGCTGGAACGCGCTGATGATAGAAGGTATGACGGCAGCCGCGCGCGCCTTCGATCGACCGGAGTGGCTGGCGTCGGCACGCCGGGCGCTGGATTTCGTGCGCGCCACCATGTGGGACGCTTGCACGGAGCGCTTGCTCGCCACGCACAAGGACGGCAAGACCCACCTCAACGCCTATCTCGATGACTATGCCTATTTGCTCAGGGCGATCCTGTCGATGATGCAATCGGACTTTCGCGCGGCAGACCTGGCCTTCGCCCGCGAGCTGGCGGAGGTGCTGCTCGCGCAATTCGACGACTCCGATCACGGCGGGTTTTTCTTTACCAGCCACGACCACGAGCAATTGATCCAGCGCCCCAAGCCTTCTTTCGACAACGCCACACCTTCCGGCAACGGCGTTGCCGCCTACGCCCTGCAAAGGCTGGGGCATTTATGCGGCGAACCACGCTATCTGCAAGCGGCCGAAAGAACCCTGGCCTGTTTCGCCGCCGCCATCGATGACCATCCCAGCGGGCACGGCTCGCTGCTGATGGCCCTGGAAGAGGCGCTTGCGCCACCCACGCTGGTTATATTGAACGGCCCGGCGGAAGAATGTGCCCGGTGGCAAAAGAGCCTGGCCTCGCAGTATCGGCCCACCACCATGATCGTCGCCACTGATGAAGTCAGCCAGCTGCCGCAGGCGCTGCAAAAACCGCTAGCAGGCAAGGTACAGGCTTGGGTGTGCCGCGGCGTGAGTTGCGATCCGCCGGTCGATGATCTTGTACAATTGCAAAGAGTGCTCGCTGAGCGCGTTTAATTATTTTCAGCCGATTTTTTCCGGAGACCCCATGAAAAAGCTCCTCGCCTTTTCTGTTGCATCCCTCGCCCTGTTCGGCGCTTCGCAGGCCCAGGCCATGGACGAGCTGCACAAAAAATACGTCTGCACCGCCTGCCACACGGACAACACCAAGCTGGTGGGCCCCGCCTACCAGGACGTGGCCGATAAATACCGTGCCGACTACAAAAAGGACGCAAAAGGCGTGATCGCCAAGCTTTCCGCCAAGGTAAAGGCCGGCGGTTCCGGCGTATGGGGCGCGGTGCCGATGTCGCCTAACCCCGCCGTTCCGGATGCGGACCTGGCCAAAATGGTCAAGATCATCCTGGATATGCCGCCAGCCAAGAAGTAACTCGGCGTTTTGCTCAAAAAAAGCCGGCTCGGGGTAACCCTTACCGGCTTTTTCCATTCTGCAGCCGCCCTTTTTGCCTCACCGCCGCTTCATTGACAAGGCCCAAGGGGACTTCTCATAATGACGGGTTGCTGCGCCCACATTTCCCCCTGATAGCCTTCTCCGGAGAAACGACCATGAATTTTTCATTGAAACCGATTGTTGCCCTGATGCTGGTCGCCGGTGTCGTCGGCTGCAGCAAGGAAGAACCCAAGACCGAAGCCAAGGCCGCCCCGGCCGCCGAACCCCCCGTAACGGTGAAAATCGCTCACGCCGGCCCCCTGACGGTCAAGACCCCGCACCTTGGCAAGGATGACGAAAACGGCGTGGCACTGGCTGTCGATGAAGCCAATGCCATGAATCTCAAACTTGACGGCAAGCCCGTCAAATTCGTCATGCAAAGCGAAGACGACCAAGGCGACCCGAAGGTCGGCACCACGGTTGCACAGAAGCTGGTGGACGCTAAGGTCGCTGCGGTCATCGGCCACCTGAATTCCGGTGTCACCAAACCTGCTTCCGAGATTTACAACAAGGCAGGAATTCCCATGATTTCCGGCTCCGCCACCGACACCGCAGTGACTGAGCGGGGTTTGAAAGGGGTATTCCGCACCGTAGCTCGCGACGACAAGCAAGGCCCGGCCTTGGCAGCCTATATCGAAAGCGAATTGAAGGCCAAGAAGGTCGCGCTGATCGATGACAAGACGGCTTACGGCGAAGGCCTGCGCGCAGAAGTGGAAAAGAAGCTGAAGGCCGACAAGATCAGCGTGGTCGGCACTGAAACTACCACCGACACTTCCACGGATTTCAAAGCCATCCTCACCAAGCTCAAGGCCAAGAACCCGGACGTGATTTTCCACGGCGGTATGGATCAGACCGGCGGCCCTCTGATCAAACAGGCACGTGAACTGGGCATCAAGGCCATCTTCGTGTTCGGCGATGGCGCCTGCACGGACGAAATGGGCAAAATGGCCGGTGAAGCTGCCGAAGGCCTGGTGTGCTCACAAGCGGGTTTGCCGCGTGAAGCTGCCAGCCCGGCCTTCATCAAAGCGTTCACCGCGAAATTCGGCGAGATCAAGCAGTACGCTCCCTACTATCACGACGCCACCATGGCCGTGATCGAGGCAATGAAAAAAGCGGGCTCTGCCGACCCAGCCAAGTTTGGCCCGGAGATCTACAATGTGAGCTTCACCGGCGCCACCGGCAAGGTGGAATTTGATGCCAAGGGTGACCGCAAGGACGCTGATATCTACATCTTCAGGCTGAAGGGCGGCAAGGTAGTACCCGAAGCAATCGTCAAGAATGGTGTCTCCACACCGTTCACGTTGCCCGCTCCAGCCGCAGCCCCGGCTGCTGCACCCGCAGCGCCCGCCGCCGCTCCTGCGGCAGCACCAGCCGCTGCGCCTGCGGCAGCCCCGGCCGCCAAGCCGGCGGAAGCCCCGAAGAAGTAAAGCGGTACACGAGAAAAAGCGGCGCTGGCAACAGTGCCGCTTTTTTATTGTGCGATCGGCCTAGCCCTCACCTCGCTTCCTGTAACATCCCCGCGATGGATACCTTCCTCCAGCAATTGATCAACGGCCTGACTCTGGGCTGCGTATACGCCGTCGTAGCGCTCGGCTATACCATGGTGTACGGCATCATCCAGTTGATCAATTTTGCCCATGGCGAAGTGGTCATGATCGGCGCCATGGTGGCCTACTCGGCTATCACGATATTGGCGCCAAGCGGCATGCCGCCGATACTGATCGTGCTGGTGGCCATCCTGGCGGCCATTCCCGTGTGCATGGCCGTGGGCTACACCATGGAGCGCGTAGCCTATCGGCCGCTGCGCAAGGCGCCCCGCCTCGCGCCGCTGATTACCGCCATCGGCATCTCGATGATCCTGCAGCACGTCGCGCTGCTGATCTGGAGCCGCAACAATCTGTCCTATCCGCAAATCATTGAGCTGCGCAGCTTTTCATTGGGTTCCAGCGACACTAGCGCTACCGTCACCAATATCCAGATCGGTATCTGGGTGATTTCGGTGATCATGATGGCCGGGCTGCTGGCGCTGATTTACAAGACCCGCATCGGCATCGCCATGCGCGCCACTTCGCAAAACCCGCAAGTGGCCGGGCTGATGGGTATCAATATCAATAACGTCATTTCATTTACCTTCATGGTCGGCGCGGCCCTCGGCGCCCTCGCCGGCGTCATGTTCGGCACTTATTACGGCCAGATCAATTACACCATGGGCTTCCTGCTCGGCCTTAAAGCCTTTTCCGCTGCGGTGCTGGGTGGCATCGGCAACCTGGGCGGTGCGGTGCTGGGCGGCATTCTGATCGGCCTGATCGAGGCGTTCGGTGCGGGCTATATGGGCGATGTGACCAACGTCTGTACCCTGAATCAATATCTGCCCGGGTTCGCTGATCTGTGCGCGGCTAATGAGAACGCTTCACTGTTCGGCTCCAGCTACCAGGACGTGTTTGCCTTCCTGGTGTTAATCCTGGTGCTGGTGTTCCGGCCTTCAGGCTTGCTAGGCGAACGCGTGGGAGATCGCGCTTGAGCGTAGTCGAAAGCGTCGCACGCATGCGCGCCGATCCTCGCCTCAAATGGGTGGGCGTGGCCCTGGTTGCGATCGCCCTGATTGCGCTGCCTTTTGTATTAATGACGGTGGGTACGGCCTGGGTACGCATTACCAACTTCGCCATTTTGTTCGTGCTGCTATCGCTGGGGCTCAATATCGTGGTTGGTTTTGCCGGTCTGCTCGACCTGGGCTATATCGCCTTTTACGCGGTCGGTGCGTATACCTATGCCCTGCTGGCCTCACCCCACTTCGGGCTGCATCTGCCCTTCTATGTAATCCTACCCATCGGCGCAATGCTGGCCTGCCTGTTCGGCGTGCTGCTGGGCGCGCCCACGCTCAAGCTGCGCGGTGATTACCTCGCCATCGTCACGCTGGGTTTTGGCGAGATCGTGCGCATATTCATGAACAATCTCTCGGCGCCGATCAATATCACCAACGGCCCCAAGGGGCTCGCTACCATCGACCCCATTCGCTTCGCCGGACTCGATTTCGGCGAAACCGCGCACCTGGGGGGCATGGCGGTTTCCGGCACCATTCAGTATTACTATTTCCTGCTGCTGGTGGTGATCGCCGTGATCGTCATCAACCTGCGCCTGCAGAATTCGCGTATCGGCCGCGCCTGGGAGGCGATCCGCGAAGACGAGATGGCCGCCCGCGCCATGGGCATCAACACCACCCGCATCAAGCTGTTGGCCTTCGCCATGGGCGCGTCCTTCGGCGGCGTGGCCGGCGGCATGTTTTCTGCCATACAAGGCTTCGTCAGCCCGGAAAGTTTCAGCCTTACCGAGAGTGTAATGATACTGGCGATGGTGGTGCTGGGCGGTATGGGCAATATCTGGGGCGTGGTCATTGGCGCCCTGCTGCTCTCCTTCGTGCCCGAGTTCCTGCGCTACACGGTGCAGCCGGCGCAAATCGCGCTCTTCGGCAAGAGTTATATCGATCCCGAGGTGCTGCGCATGCTGGTGTTCGGCTTTGCCATGGTGCTGATGATGCTGCTGCGCCCGGCCGGCCTGGTGCCCTCGGCGGTGAGGAAGCGCGAGCTATCCGGCGACGGAGAAACGAAATGAATGCAAGCGTGAGCACGCCACTGCTTTCAGTAGACAAAGTCAGCAAGCGTTTCGGCGGCTTGAACGCGCTATCGGATGTGAGTTTTTCCATCGAGCGCGGCCAGGTGTTCGGCCTGATCGGCCCCAATGGCGCCGGCAAAACCACCATGTTCAACGTGCTGACCGGCCTCTATCGCCACGACGAGGGCACGGTGACTTTTGACGGGCAGGTATTGAACGGCATCACCCCGGACCGCATCGCGGCGCTCGGCATCGCCCGCACTTTCCAGAACATCCGCCTGTTCGGCAACCTCTCCGCCATCGAGAACGTGATGATAGGCCGGCACGTGCGCACCAAGGCCGGCGTATGGGGCGCCATTACCCGCAACCGAGCCACGCGCGAGGAGGAAGCGGCCATTGAGGCCAGCGCCCGCAAGTGGCTGGAATTTGTGCAGGTTGATGCGCGCGCGAATGATCTGGCCAAGCACCTTTCCTACGGCGACCAGCGCCGCCTGGAAATCGCCCGGGCACTAGCCACCGAACCCGCAGTGCTGGCACTGGACGAACCCGCAGCCGGCATGAACGCCACCGAGAAAGTATCACTGCGCAAATTGATCGAAGCCATCCGCGATCGCGGCATCACCGTGGTGCTGATTGAACACGATGTAAAGCTGGTGATGGGACTTTGCGACCGCATTGCCGTGCTCGATTACGGCAAGAAAATCGCCGAAGGCAATCCGGCCGAGGTTCAGGACGACCCCAAGGTGGTCGAGGCCTACCTGGGCGGCGACATAGAGTTTGCGGCGTAGCGCTATGAGCCTGTTAAAACTCAACGATCTGCACATTTCCTACGGTGGTATCAAGGCCGTGAAAGGCATCAGCCTCGAGGTCAATCAAGGCGAGCTAGTCACCCTGATCGGCGCCAACGGCGCCGGCAAAACCACCACCCTGAAAGCCATCGCCGGCCTGCTATCCCCGGCGCGGGGCAGCATTGAATACGAGGGGCAGAGTATCGGCGGCATTCCCTCTTACCAACTCGCCACACGCGGCCTGGTGCTGGTGCCGGAAGGGCGCGGCGTGTTTTCCGGGCTGACCATAGAAGAAAACCTGCTGATGGGCGCCTATACGCGCAACGACCGCGCCGCCATCGCAGCGGACGTGGAGCGCATGTTCACGCTGTTCCCGCGCCTGAAAGAGCGCGCCAAACAGACCGCCGGCACCCTTTCCGGCGGCGAGCAGCAAATGCTGGCCATCGGCCGCGCGCTGATGGCCAAGCCCAAGCTCTTGCTGCTGGACGAGCCTTCCATGGGTTTGGCACCCATCATGGTGCTGAAAATCTTTGAGGTGATTCGCAACGTCGCCGCCGAAGGCATGACCATCCTCTTGATCGAACAAAACGCCAAGCTCGCCCTGCAGGTGAGCACGCGCGGTTATGTGATGGACGGCGGCCTCATCACCCTGGCGGGCGAGTCCAAGAGCCTGCTGGCCGACCCCAAGGTGCGCGAAGCCTATCTGGGCGAACACGCGGCCTGACAAAGGCCCTTTTGCGGCCTCCGGGCCGGCAAAACGCCGTTTGTCCGATTCTCAGCAAAAATTCTTGATCTATGTCATGATTCGGCCCGCGCTATAAAGCGCCGCCCCTATTCGTTACCGTTTAAGAAGTTGATCCATGAATTTCCTGCACGTACTGCACCGCTTCGAAACCCTTCCCTCCTTCCGTAACCGCGACATTGCCACCATGACCAAATGGGCCGTGGTGCAGGCGCGGCGTGGCGACCCCTGGGCCGGCCTGGGTATTGCCTTTATGGCCCACGAGCGCGCCAGCAAGGAGCAGGACCAATACGCCACCATGCTGGCGCTAAATGCCTCGGCCATGTGCCACGGCATGCGTAACGACGATATGACGGCCCTAGGCGCCGCCGTCGATGCCTTCACGCTGGCCGAGCAGCTTGGCGACGAAGCCGGCCTGGACAACGCCGCCGCCACCATGATCGGCAGCGCGCTTTCGATATCCATGCCGCAACAGGCAACCGAGTTGCTGGCGGAAATCGTGGCACGCGCCATGCAGCGCCAGGACTACGACCTGGAAATACGCGCTCGGGTAATCCGCGCCATTGCGCTGGGCGACCAGGGCAATTTTTATGAAGCCGAGGCGGAGCAGACCGAGGCGCTGCGTATTTGTCACGCCCACGCCGCCGAATATTTCAGCCTGGCGCGCCTCAAGCTGAACGTGGCCAATTTGCACAAGAAACGCATGCTGCATTTCCAGAGCGTGGGCGATCACGCCCAGGCCGAAGAGGCGTTCCAGCGCGCCTTGCTGCTGGGTAATGATGTGCTGCTGCTGGCCATCGACGAAGAGAACGACCCGGTGCAGGTGCTGATCCGCAGCGTGCTGGGGGTATTGCACCGCGCGCACGGCGACGCCGAAGCCGCCATTCGCATACTCAACGACGCCCTGCCGCTGGCGCGTCAAAACCATGTGCAGGGCCAGCTACCCTTCGTGCTGGTGGAACTGGCCGACTCTTACCTGGCTGTGGGCGACCGCGTGCAACACGCCAACACTCTGGAAATCGCTCTCAACGAAGCCGTGGCCCAGCGGCCGACGGCGCGCGCTGCGCAGATCTGCCGCAAGCTGCAGACCTGGGCGGAGGTTGAGGCCCTGACGGACGGAGACAGCGGCGACGCCGAGTTCTGGCGCCGGCGCGCCGAGCTGGAACAGCAGGACTTTGAAAGGGCGCGCGAGCAGGTCGGCACCCAGGTGCACGCGCTATGCGCGCGCCTACCGCGGTTTTACAACCAGTCGCGCGGCGGCATCAAGATGGTGGCCAGCTCCGCCTCGCGCGAACCGGGCTCCGGCGCATAGTTGTAACGCCAGGCCGCTAGCGGCGGCATCGATGCCAGGATGGATTCGCTGCGCCCGCCCGACTGCAGGCCGAAGTGGGTGCCGCGGTCCCAGACCAGGTTGAACTCCACGTAGCGTCCGCGCCGGTATAGCTGCCAGTCGCGCTCGCGTTCGCCGTAGGGTGTATCACAGCGTTTTTCGAGAATAGGCGCGTAGGCGTCTACAAAGGCGTCGCCGACTGCGCGCTGCACGGCGAAGGCGTGCTCAAAACCCTGCTCGTGAAAATCGTCAAAAAACACCCCGCCGATGCCGCGCGGCTCGGCGCGGTGTTTCAGGAAAAAATACTCGTCGCACCATTTCTTGAAACGCGGATAGTAGTCCGCGCCCAAAGAGGCTAGCGCATCGCGGTTGACGCGGTGAAAGTGCGCGCAGTCCTCGCTGAAGGCGTAGTACGGCGTGAGATCCATGCCGCCGCCGAACCAGAACACGTCCCGTTCCTGCGGCTGTGAAGCCTTGGCGAGAAAAAAACGCACATTCATATGCACGGTGGGCGCCATCGGGTTTTTGGGATGCAGCACCAGCGACACCCCCATGGCCTCCCACGGGCGCCCGGCAATTTCGGGCCGGTTGGCGGCTGCCGAACCCGGCAGCTTGCTGCCCAGGACATGCGAGAACAAAACCCCGCCGCGCTCCAGCACCTTGCCGTTTTCGATGATGCGCGAAATACCGCCGCCGCCCTCGGCGCGTGCCCACTCATCGCGTATAAATTCCCCGCCGTCGATGGCGGCAAGACGCACGACGATGCGCTCTTGCAGATCGAGCAGATAGGTTTTTACCGCACCGGTGTTCATTTGGACCCGTGAGAACCGCTGCGATGAACCGCGCGGTGGCCTATGTCCTTGCGAAACTGCATGCCGTCGAAGCGGATCGGCTCCAGCATTTCATAGGCGCGCTGCTGAGCGATGCGCACGGTGTCACCCAATGCCGTAACGCAGAGCACGCGCCCGCCGTTGCTCAGCACCTTGCCGTCGGTCTCTTTGGTGCCGGCGTGGAACACATGCGCGTCCTCGCTTTTTTGCGGCAGGCCGGTAATCGCATCGCCCTTGCGCGGGTTATCGGGATAGCCGTGTGCCGCCATCACCACGCCCAGGGCGGCGCGCCGGTCCCACTCGGCCTCGATCTGGTCCAGCTGGCCGTCGATGGCGTGCTCCACCAGGGTCAGGAAATCGCTTTTGAGCCGCATCATGATGGGCTGTGTTTCCGGGTCGCCCATGCGTGCGTTGAATTCCACCACGCGCGGCTTACCCTGGGCGTCGATCATGAGGCCCGCGTACAGGAAGCCGACAAAGGGCGTTCCCTCGGCGGCCATGCCTTTCAGGGTCGGCAGGATCACTTCGCGCATAGTGCGGGCGTGCACCTCGGGCGTCACCACCGGCGCCGGCGAATAGGCGCCCATGCCGCCGGTGTTGGGCCCCTGGTCGCCGTCGAAAATACGTTTGTGGTCCTGCGAAGAGGCAAACGGCAGAGCGTGCTTGCCGTCGCAAAGGCAGATGAAACTTGCTTCCTCGCCTTGCATGAATTCTTCGATGACGACCCGCGCGCCGGCCGCGCCCATACTGTTACCGGACAGCATCATCTCAACCGCATCGTGAGCTTCGGCAAGCGACGTCGCCACAACCACGCCCTTGCCGGCAGCAAGACCATCGGCCTTAATAACAATAGGTGCCCCATTCTTGTCGATATAAGCGTGCGCGGCTGCGACGTCATGAAAGGTCGCATACGCGGCAGTGGGTATGGCGTGCCGCAGCATGAATTGCTTGGCGAAGTCCTTGGAGGCTTCCAGTTGCGCGGCCCGCTGCGAAGGGCCGAAGATTTTGAGGCCCGCTGCCTGGAAGGCATCGACCACGCCCGCCGCCAACGGCGCTTCCGGGCCGACCACCGTCAGGTAAATCTGCTCGTCCTGGGCGAACTTCAGCCACTCGGGAAGGCTGTTCAGATCGACGTTGTAGACACCTTCTTCATGCGCGGTGCCGGCGTTACCGGGCGCCACGTACACGCGGGAAACGCGCGGATTCTGCGCCAGCCGCCAGGCCAGTGCGTGTTCGCGGCCGCCGGAGCCTATGACCAGTATTTTCATCAGTGGCGGAAATGCCGCATGCCGGTGATAACCATGGCCACATTGCGTTCATCGGCGGCGGCGATTACTTCCTCGTCGCGCATCGAGCCGCCTGGCTGGATCACCGCCGTCGCCCCGGCATCGGCGATCACGTCCAGCCCGTCACGGAAAGGGAAGAAAGCATCGCTGGCGGCTACTGACCCTTTCAGCGCAAGCCCGGCGTTTTTGGCCTTGATAGCGGCGATGCGGGTCGAGTCCACGCGGCTCATCTGCCCGGCGCCCACCCCCAGCGTCATGCCGTAGCGGCAGAACACGATGGCGTTGGACTTCACGAACTTGGCGACGCGAAAAGCGAAAATGAGGTCGTTCATTTCCGCATCGCTGGGTTTGCGTTTGCTGACCACCTTGAGCTGCGAGACATCGAAGTCGTCCGAGCTTTGCACCAAGAGGCCCCCACCCACCCGCTTCATGTCCACATCGTTGACGGCGGGCGCCAGCGGTATTTCCATCAGACGCACGTTTTGTTTGGCGGCGAATGTTTTGCGTGCCTCGGCGCTGAATTCCGGCGCCAGCACTACTTCGACGAATTGCTTGACCACCGCCTCCGCCGTCGCACCATCGACGGCGCGGTTGAAGGCGATGATGCCGCCGAAGGCCGAGGTCGGATCGGTTTCCAGGGCGCGTAGATAGGCGGTCAATGTGTTGTCCGCAATCGCCACGCCGCAGGGATTGGCGTGCTTGACGATCACGCAGGCCGGCACGTCGAAGGCGCGGCAGCACTGCCAGGCGGCATCGGCGTCGGCGATGTTGTTGTACGAAAGTTCCTTGCCCTGCAATTGCCGGAAGCGCGCCAGCGTGCCGGCAGCCGGATGTTTTTCCACGTAAAAGGCGGCGTCCTGGTGCGGGTTCTCACCATAACGCATGTCCTGCTTCTTGGAAAAAGTGAGATGCAACTGATCCGGGAACAGGCGGCGGTTGTTGTCCGCATCCAGAGAAGAGAGATAGGTGCTGATCATGCCGTCGTATTCGGCAGTGTGCGTAAAGGCCTTCTTGGCCAGGGCGAAGCGCGTGTCGTGGCTCAGCGCGCCCTTGGCCGCGCTCATTTCGTTCATGATGGTCACATAGTCGGCCGAGTCGGTGACGATGGCGACGAAGGGATAGTTCTTGGCCGAGGCGCGCACCATGGCCGGGCCACCGATGTCGATGTTCTCCACCGCGTCTCCCAGCGTGACGTCGGGCTCGGCGATGGTGGCCGCGAAGGGATAGAGATTCACCACCACCATATCGATGGCGGGAATATCGTGACGGGCCATGGCCTCGGTGTGGTGCTTCAGGTCACGCCGCGCCAGGATGCCGCCATGCACCTTGGGGTGCAGGGTCTTCACGCGTCCATCCATCATTTCCGGAAAGCCGGTGTAATCGCCCACCTCGACCACCTTGACGCCGTTTTCGGCCAGGAGCTTGGCGGTGCCGCCGGTGGAAAGGATTTTGACTTCGTGGCTGGCCAGGAAGCGGGCGAATTCAACCACGCCGGTCTTGTCGGACACGCTGATCAGCGCGCGCTTGATTTGTATGGGGGAGGGCACGGTTAAGCGGCTCTATTCAGTGCGGCGTGAAGAGAAGAAAGAGAAGCCGGCACGCCGCCCGCTTCCCTCATTACCGGCTGCTACTCGATTCCGTGCTGCGTCAATTTCTTGCGCAGCGTATTCCGGTTGAGACCGAGCAAATCGGCGGCGCGCGTCTGGTTGCCGGCGGCGTGGTGCATGACCACTTCCAGCAGAGGTCGCTCTACATTGGCTACCACCATATCGTAAATATCGGTGGCGTGTTCACCGTCCAGGTCCTTGAAATATTGTTTCATCATTTTGCGTACGCAAGCGGAAAGCTCGCTGTCGCCGGCACCTGCATGGGTGCTACGCCGTTCTTCGCGGCGCGGTTCTTTAGTCATTACAGCCTCTGATCATTCAATTTTATGTTGAAACTTTTTATGCAGCCCGCTTCAGTTGGCGGGAGCCTCCCGGCGCTACTTCCTCCTGCGGGAAGTCGAAGAATACTCCACCTTCGCCTTCTTTGCAGGACTCCAGTTTTGCAAAAAATTGCTGCACTGCGCGATGCTGTCCGATCGTGCCGGTGATCGTATTCATCTCGCGCCGGAACGCTTCGCCGCCGGGCGCGCTGGCCACATACCAGGCGATGTGCTTGCGGGCGATGCGGTAGCCTTTTTCCTCGCCGTAAAAGGCGTACAGATCGGCCAGATGTTCTGAGGCCACCTCGCGCACTTCGGCGATGGTCGGCGGCGCTAGGTGCGTACCGGTTTTCAGATACCACTCGATTTCGCGAAATATCCAGGGGCGGCCCTGCGCGGCGCGGCCGATCATGACGGCATCCGCGCCGGTGGCATCCAAGACGTGTTTGGCTTTTTCCGGCGTATCGATATCGCCGTTCGCTACCACCGGGATGCTCACACCTTGCTTGACGGCGCGGATGGTGTCGTACTCGGCCTCGCCCAGATACAGGTCGGCGCGCGTGCGGCCGTGGACGGCCAGGGATTGAATGCCGCATTGCTCGGCAATGCGCGCAATATTCAGCGCGTTGCGGTGCTCACGGTCCCAGCCGGTACGGATTTTCAGGGTAACTGGAACATGCACGGCACCGACGACGGCGGTGAGAATGCGCTCGACCAGGGCCTCGTCCTGTAATAGCGCGGAGCCGGCATAGACATTGCACACCTTCTTGGCCGGGCAACCCATATTGATGTCGATGATCTGGGCGCCGCGCTCCACGTTGTGGCGCGCCGCGTCGGCCATCATTTCCGGCGCGGCACCGGCGATTTGCACGACGATGGGATCGACTTCGCCACGATGGTCGCCGCGCCGAATCGACTTCTCGGTGTTCCACAGCTTGGCGTTGGACGCCACCATTTCCGACACCGCCATACCCGCGCCCAGCTTTTTGCAAAGCTGGCGAAACGGACGATCGGTGACCCCTGCCATGGGGGCCAGGATCAGGGGATTGCGGAGGGAGATGGAACCGATTTGCATTGCGACCGCGGAGCTTTCGAACGGAAAGCAGCCTATTTTATAGGCGCTTACAAAATAAGCAAAGTAATTTTGTGTTTTCGAGCTTTACATCGCAACCCGCTGATTCTGTGCGAGGGAAAAAAATGTGCCATGTGCAGCGCAAAAAACCTGTCGTCAAACCACGACTGGGGAGTGGGTCTGTTTATGTTGTATTTCCCGTCGTTTTTCCGTCGCCTTTTCCATATCCGCCACCCCCCGGGGTTTGCAGCACAAAGACATCGCCGGCCCGCACCTCGGTCTCATCGGAATAGCCCAATTCGGTGTGCGCGCCGTCGGCCCGCTCCACCCAGTTGCGACCGAGGGCGCCGGTTTCGCCGCCGGCCATGCCGAAGGGCGGCACGCGCCTGTGGCCAGCCAGGATGGCGGCCGTCATCGTCTCCAAAAAACGGATGCGCCGCACCGCGCCATCGCCGCCGCGCCAGCGCCCCGCGCCACCCGATCCGCGCCGGATGGAATGCTCCTCCACCCGCACTGGGTAGCGCCATTCCAGCACCTCGGGATCGGTGAGGCGTGAATTGGTCATATGCGCCTGCACGGTATCGCAGCCGGCGAAGCCCGGTCCCGCGCCGGTGCCGCCGGAAACAGTTTCGTAATATTGGTACGCGTTGTTTCCGAAGGTGAAGTTGTTCATGGTGCCGTAGCTCGCTGCCATGATGCCCAGCGCGCCGATCAGGGCGTCGGTGATGCACTGCGAGGTTTCGACGTTGCCGGCCACGGTGGCGGCGGGCGGGCGCGGGTTCAGCATCGAGCCTTTCGGAATGATGATGGTGAGTGGCTTCAGGCAGCCCGCGTTCAAGGGGATGTCGCTATCGACCAGCATGCGGAACACGTACAGCACCGCCGCGCATACCACCGCCGAGGGCGCATTGAAATTGGATTCCAGCTGGGCCGAGGTACCGCTGAAGTCGATGGTGGCGCTGCGCCGGTCCGCGCCTATAGTGACGGCGACCCGGATCACGGCGCCGTTGTCCATTTCATAACTGAACGCGCCATCTTTGCCGTCTGGCAAAAGCGCGCCGATGGCGCGACGCACGCATTCTTCGGCGTTGTCCTGCACGTGCTGCATATAGGCGTTGACGGTGGCGAGCCCGAAATGCGCCACCATGTTTTTCAGTTCGCGCACGCCCTTTTCGTTGGCGGCGATTTGCGCACGAAGATCCGCCATATTCTGGTCGATATTGCGTGCAGGATGCGTCGCTGAGGCCAGCAGGGCGCGCATTTCCGCTTCGCGAATTTGGCCTCCCTCCACCAGCTTCACGTTATCCAGCAGCACGCCTTCGTCCTCCACCGTGCGCGAAAACGGCGGCATGGAACCCGGGGTGATACCACCGATATCGGCGTGATGGCCGCGCGAGCCCACGTAAAACAAAATGTTGCCGCCGGCTTCATCAAACACCGGCGTCACCACGGTCACGTCGGGCAGATGGGTGCCGCCGTTATAGGGGTCGTTGAGCACATAAACATCGCCGGGGCGAATGCGGCCTGCGTTCTTGCGCACCACGGTTTTGATAGATTCGCCCATCGAACCCAGGTGCACCGGCATATGCGGCGCATTGGCGATCAGGTTGCCTTCGGCGTCGAACAGCGCGCAGCTGAAATCCAGGCGCTCTTTTATATTTACGGAGTACGCTGTCTGCTGCAAACGCAGGCCCATCTGCTCGGCGATGGACATGAAGAGATTGTTGAACACCTCCAGCATCACCGGGTCGGCGCGGGTGCCGACGGCATGATTTCCGCTACGCGCCTCGGTGCGCGTCAGCACCAGATGATTTTGCGCCGTCACCTCGGCCTGCCACTGCGGCTCGACCACGGTGGTGGCGTTGGCATCGGCGATGATGGCGGGACCTTTGATGATTTGGCCGGCGCCGAGTTTCTCCCGCTCGAAAACGGGTGCCGACAGGCTACGGCCATCGTGAAACATAGATATCTGCGCCGCCGGCGCAACCGGCATGGATAGCCCGTCTGAAAATGTCTGTGGCGGCGCCTCGGTGCGGCCCACCGCTTCCACCGACACCGCCTCCACGATCAGAGTGCGATCGGGCATCAGAAAACTGAAGCGCCGGCGATATTGCGCTTCAAAGTCCGCCCGCATGGCGGCGGCGGTGGCGCGCGCCACCGGCAAAGCGGAATCGGTGCCGGAGTAACGCAGATGTACGCGCTCGCGCACGGCGATGAGATCGGCGTCTATGCCCTGCGCAGCGACTTCCGCCACCGCATCGTCGCGCAGCGGCTTGCTATGTGCATCGAGTATTTGCAGATTGTCTTCGCTCAGAGGCACTTCCACTGCCGTTTCGCGCATGGCCACCACATCGGCCAGGCCCATGCCGTAGGCCGACAACACGCCCGCCAGCGGATGGATATACACATGCGACATGCCCAACTCGTCCGCCACCAGGCAGGCGTGCTGGCCGCCGGCGCCGCCGAAACATTGCAGGGTGTATTCGGTGACGTCGTGTCCGCGCTGCACGGAAATGAATTTGATGGCGTTGGCCATATTGGCCACGGCAATTTGCAAAAAACCGGCCGCCACCTGCTCCGCCGTCCTGGCTTCACCCGTGGCATGGGCGATCTCTGCGGCCAGCGCCGTGAACTTCTCCCGGACCACGGCAGCATCCAGTGCCCGATCGCACTTGGGGCCAAACACTTTCGGGAAATAATCCGGCTGGATTTTGCCCAGCATGATGTTGCAATCGGTTACCGTCAGCGGGCCGCCGCGCCGGTAACAGGCCGGGCCGGGATTGGCGCCGGCGCTATCCGGCCCCACCCGGTAACGCTGCCCGTCGAAATGCAGAATGGAGCCGCCGCCGGCAGCGATGGTGTGTATGGCCATCATGGGTGCGCGCATGCGCACACCGGCCACCTGGGTTTCGAACTCGCGCTCCAATTCACCCGCGTAATGTGAAACGTCGGTGGAGGTGCCGCCCATATCAAAGCCGATCACCTTACCGAAGCCCGCCGCTTTCGCCGTGCGCACCATGCCGATGATGCCGCCCGCCGGGCCAGACAAGATGGAGTCCCTGCCCTGGAAGCGCCCGGCCCCGGCCAGGCCGCCGTTGGACTGCATGAAAAAGAGGCGTGCGCCCGGTAACTCCGCCGCCACCTGTTCGACGTAGCGGCGGAGTATGGGCGAGAGATAGGCGTCGACCACGGTGGTGTCGCCGCGCGAAACAATTTTCATCAGCGGGCTGGCCTGATGCGAGACGGAAATTTGCGTGAAGCCGATTTCGCGGGCGATGTCTGCGACAAGCTTTTCGTGTTGCGAAAAACGATAGCCATGCATGAACACGATGGCGATGGCGCGGAAGCCGCGCTGCCAGGCATCAGTAAGCGTCGCGCGCGCGGCCGCGTCGTCCAGCGGCTGCACCACTTCGCCGCGAGCGGCGATGCGCTCGTCGATTTCCACCACCTCAGCGTACAGGAGTTCGGGCAGCCTGATTTCGCGGTCGAAAATACGCGGCCGGTTCTGGTAGGCGATGCGCAGCTGATCGCGGAAGCCGCGCGTGATGGCGAGCAGGGTGGGCTCTCCCTTGCGCTCCAGCAGCGCGTTGGTGGCGACGGTGGTGCCCATTTTGACGGCGTCGATCAGATGCACCGGGATGGGGGCATCGGTGGCAACCGCCAGCAGCCGGCGAATGCCGGCCAGGGCAGCGTCGCGGTACTGCTCGGGATTTTCGGAAAGGAGCTTGGCGGTTGCGAGCGTGCCGTCGGGTTTTTTCGCGACGATGTCGGTGAAGGTGCCGCCCCGGTCGATCCAGAATTGCCAGCCGCTCATGGCGATGATGCCTTTCGAGGTTCGGCGCCGCCGCAGGACGGCGCTGCAGGCATTCTAATGGATGGCTTCCGGCCCCGGTCCGACCTGGCGCCGGCTCATTGCACCAGAATGTGCCTCATAATGGCGCAATTCCCGGATACCGTCGCTACCCATAGCCAACCCCCCGCCATGTTTTCCACCCCGCTTTCCCTGCACACCGAATCGGTTTTTGAGCTCTCCTCCAGCCTGTACGAGGCCGGCGAGGGCAACGCCTGGGTAGAAGCCAATCTGCACGGCAACTATGCGCACAGCTATTTGCAGGGCCTCTGCTTCGACAGCGCCGCCAACATCTGGGTGGCCGATACCGCGTTCGGCCGCATCTTTCGCATCAATGCCGCCGGCGAATGGCAGGTGGTGGCGCGTTACGACGGCTGGCCGGCCTCGCTGTGTTTCCATGCCGACGGGCGTCTCATCATCGGCGATGTCCGCCACGGTCTGCTGGCGCTGGATACGGAAAGCGGCAAGGTCTCGCCCTTTCTCACTCACAGGGTCTCGCAACGCTTCAAGGGCATCGCCGATGCGATGTTCGCTGCCAATGGCGATTTGTATATCAGCGATTGCGGCCAGACCGGTTTACACGACCCCAGCGGCGCACTCTACTGCCTGGCCACCGACGGCAAGCTGAGCTGCCTGGCCGACAATCTCCCCGGTCCGGCCGGACTATGCCTCTCCTACGACCGCAACAGCCTGTTGCTGGCCATGCAGGGCGACAACGCCGTGTGGCAGTTGCCGCTGGTCGACGCCGCCGTGGCGCGCGCCGGTCGGCATTTGCAGCTCTCCGGCGGCAGTGGCCCGCGCGGCCTCGCCATGGATCAGGACGGAAGCCTTTACGTGGCGCACGATGGCATGGGCTGCGTCTGGCAGTTCAACAAGCGCGGCGAGCCCAAGTACCGCATCGATTCCTCGCGTGGCGACCGCATCACCGATGTGGCGATTCACCCGCATCATCCCCACGACGTTTACCTGGTCGAGGCGCAGAGCGGCACCATCCTCAAATCCACGCTGCCGATGTATTGACGCCCATGGTAGATAAAGTCTCCCTGCCCGAAGGCGCCTTCGGCGACTTCAAGAACGAGATGAGCTACGGGGATTACCTGGGCCTCGATCAGTTGCTGACCGCGCAAAAACCGCTGTCCGCCGAACACAACGAATTGCTGTTCATCATCCAGCACCAGACCACGGAGCTATGGATGAAACTGATGCTGCACGAACTGCTGGCGGCCCGCGAACAAATCAAAACCGATGACCTGTCGCCGGCGTTCAAGATGATGGCGCGGGTGTCGCGCATCATGAACAATCTGATCCAGGCCTGGGATATTCTCGCCACACTCACCCCCACCGAATACTCGGCGTTTCGCGCGTCCCTGGGCAAATCGTCGGGCTTTCAATCGCACCAGAATCGTTCCATTGAATTCATTTTCGGCAACAAAAACGCGGCCATGCTGAAGCCCTTCGCGCACCGGCCCGAGGTGCATGGGCCGCTGCGCGCCCTGCTGGAATCGCCCTCGCTGTACGACGAAGCCAACCGCATGCTGGCGCGGCGCGGCTTTGCCCTGGACAAGGCGGTAACCGACCGCGACTGGTCGCGGGCCTACGCCGCCAACGAATCGGTGGCGCGCGCCTGGAAGGATGTATACGCCAATCCCTCCACGCACTGGGACCTCTATCAGCTGGCCGAGAAGCTGGTCGATCTGGAAGATTATTTCCGCCAGTGGCGCTTTCGCCACGTCACCACCGTAGAGCGGGTGATCGGCTTCAAGCGCGGCACCGGCGGCACCGCCGGCGTACAGTACCTGCGCGAGATGGTCAGCGTGCGCCTGTTCCCTGAGCTCTGGGATTTGCGCACCGAGATATAACCCCTGCATCACGAGGCGGGCGCCCGGACTATAATTTCGCCGTTTATTGGTTTCCACCCCTTTCGGTTTCCACCTTTTCCGCCAAGGCCCTCATGTCCATCCTCATCTGCGGTTCCGTCGCCTACGACACCATCATGGTGTTTCACAGCAAGTTCGGAACGCATATCCTGCCCGACCAGATTCATATCCTGAACGTGACCTTCGTGGTGCCGGATATGCGCCGCGAATTCGGCGGCACCGCCGGCAATATCGCCTACAACCTGAAACTGCTGGGCGAGGACCCGTTGATCATGGCCACAGTGGGCGACGATTTCGGCCCCTATCAGGAGCGCCTGGACACATTGGGTATTTCCCGCGCCCACATCAAGCAAATCCCCGGCGCGTTTTTGCCGCAGGCTTTCATCACCACCGATCTGGACGCCAACCAGATTACCGCCTTCCATCCCGGGGCGATGGCTTCTTCCTATCTCAACAAGGTGGGAGATGCCAAGGGCGTCTCCATGGGCATCCTGGCGCCCGATTCGCGCGACGGGATGATTCAGCACGCCGAGCAGTTCCACGACGAAAAGATCCCCTTTATTTTCGATCCCGGCCAGGCCATGGGCCTGTTCAACGGCGACGAACTGCGCCATTTTGTGGAACTTGCCGAATACGTGGCGGTCAATGACTATGAGGCCCGGGTGCTGGAAGCGCGCACCGGCGATTCGATTGAAGTGCTGGCGAGCCGGGTAAAAGCCGTATTTGTAACCAAGGGCGCCGAAGGCTCGGTTATCTACGCGGACGGTCAACAAATCGCCGTGCCGAGCGTTAGTGAGAATCGCAGGGTAGATCCGACCGGATGCGGCGACGCTTACCGGGCGGGTTTGTTGTACGGTATTGAGCGCAAGTGGCCCTGGCAGAAGATCGGCCAACTGGCCAATACCATGGGCAGCCTGAAAATCGAGCATCGCGGGCCGCAGGGGCACAGCCCCAGCCGCGAGGAGATTTCGGCGCGATACCAGTCGGCATTTCAGGATTCCATTTGGTAATTTTTTAAAGTTTTGCAAGTTCAGTAACTCGGCAAGGAGAAAGCAATGACGAAAAAAATTCTGGTCATCGGCGCAGTAGCCCTGAGCGCCTTCTTGGTTGGCTGTGCCCAACCCGGCCTGGGCGGCGGCAATTACAACCGCAGCCAGGTGCGCGGCGAGCAGTTCGTGCGCCTGGGTATCGTAGAAAGCGTGCGCGACGTGAAAATCGAAGCCCGTCCTGACGGCACCGGCACCCTGGTGGGCGCCGCGCTGGGCGGCATCGCCGGCTCCACGGTGGGCGGCGGCAACCGCGCCAATAACGCAGGTGCCATCGCCGGTGCGGTAGTCGGCGCCATCGCCGGCAGCGCCATCGAAAAGAACGCCAACGACCGCGTGGGCGTGGAAGTCACCATTCGTCTGGAAGACGGCAAGCTGATCGCCGTCACCCAGGAAAAGGACGAGGAATTCCACATCGGCGACAAGGTGCGCGTGCTTTCGGGCCAGGGCGCTACCCGCGTTTCCCACTACTAAGACAGCACCAATCGCCGGATTTTCCGGCAACAAAAAGGGCGTCGCAAGGCGCCCTTTTTTACCGCCGCTGCAAGCCTGCTAGTATCGCGGCATGCACGCCGTCGCCGACCCGCTTCCCCTGCCCGTCACCCCTGCGCCGCTGCGCGCAGTACGCTGGCTGCGCACCTGTATTCACATCGCCGTCGCCCTGTTCCTGGCCGGGGTGGTGTTCCCGCTGTCCAGCCCGGCGCGGCGCGCGTTCCTGCTGCAATGGTGGTCTGCGAAGCTATTGCGCATCCTGAATATCCATTTGCAGGTTTCCGGCGTGCGCCTGCCGGCGCACGTGCGCAATACCGTCGTCACCTCGAACCACGTTTCCTGGCTGGATATTTTCGTCATCAACGCCGCCCACCCGGCGCGCTTTGTGGCCAAATCGGAAATCCGCGACTGGCCGGTGATCGGCTGGCTATGCCACGCCGCCGGCACTATATTTATCCAGCGCGGCAAGCGCCGCGACACCGCGCGCATCGCCGCCGTGATGCACGAGGCCCTGCAGGAAGGCGATACCCTGGGCCTGTTCCCGGAAGGCACGACCACGCTGGGCAATCATTTGCTGAAATTCAATTCCTCCCTGTTTGAGCCGGCCATCGCCAACCAGGTGCAGCTGGTCCCTGCGGCGATTCGCTATTGCGACGCCAACGGTGCGCTATGCGAAGCAGCGGCCTTTATCGGCGAACTCAGTTTTGTCGAGTCCATGCATCAGATCGTCGCGCAGCGCAGCATGTCGGTTCAGCTGATGTTTGCGCCGCACATCGATGCGAGCGGGCATACCCGCAGGGAGCTGGCGGCACTGACGGAAGCCGCTGTCGCTGCACAATTAGGTGTGCCCCTGCCCAAGACCCGGCAGCGTTTTGATGACGTTGGCGCGGGGGCGGCGTCCACTCACAAGCCCGCCTAGCGCCGCTTCAGGTGATGCAGCTACGCCAAATCGCTAGCCTCACAAGCCGCCTGGAATACCTTCCTGTCACCCAACCGCAAGGCCGTCAGCTCTCTACCCCAAACGCAGCCGCTGTCGAGCCCGATGAAGCGCGGGCTCCGGTGAAGACCTAACGCCGACCAATGGCCCGCGATGATGGTGCGGTCGCTGCGGCGCTTGCTTGCCGCCTCAAACCAGGGCCTGGCGCCCTCCGGCAAATCACCGGTTTCGCCCTTGTAGCGCAAATCCATGCGGCCGGCATCGTCCAGGGTGCGCATACGGGTCATGGCGTTGATGATGATGCGCAGACGGTCGAAACCCTTGAGCCCGTCGCGCCAGGCGGCCGGCTCGTTGCCATACATATGTGCGAGCAAATCGCGATACCGCGGGCCGCGCAACTTAGCCTCCACCTCGGCGGCGGCGGCCTTGGCTTGTTGCCAGGTCCACTCGGGCAGCAGGCCGGCGTGCACCATGGCGAAGGAGGGCTCGACGATCAGCAGGGGCTGCCTGCGCAGCCAGTCCAGCAAATCGGCCGCATCCGGGGCAGTCAGTATGGGTTCCAGGGTATCGAGCTTGCCCGCCTTGGCGAAGCCTTCCGCGACCGCCAGGAGGTGCAGATCGTGGTTGCCCAACACCATGCGGGCGCTATCGCCCAGGTTGCGCACGAAGCGCAGGCATTCCAGAGAGCCAGTACCGCGATTGACGATATCGCCGACGAAATACAGACGGTCGACCCTGGCATTGAACCTGAGCTTTTTCAGCAGGGCTTGCAGGGTGGCGAAGCAGCCTTGCAGATCGCCGATCGCGTAGTCCGCCATCTCACGCCGCCACAGGTCGGGAGCGCCGGGCGGCGCTCAAAAAGCAAAAGGGCGGCTCGCACCGCCCTTTTTCAGGTCTGCCTGCCGCGCTCACTTGGACATGGCGGTCATGTAATCCACCGCCGCTTTGATGTCGGCGTCGGCCAGGCTCATATTGCCGCCCTTGGCGGGCATGGCGTTGAAGCCTTTCATGGCGTGGTCGTACAGCATGGCGCTGCCCTTGGCGATGCGCGGGCCCCAGGCGGCCTTGTCGCCGGCCTTGGGGGCACCCGCTACACCGGAGCCGTGACAGGCAAAGCAGATCGAGTCATAAACGCCTTTGCCACCGGCGGGCTTGGCGGCTGCGGTACCCGGCGGCAACGCAGCGGGGATGGCCATGGCGACGATAGGAGCAGCCGGAGCCGGCGCGGCAGCGCTAGCCAGCGGCGGTACCGGACCCTTGCTGGCATCCACGGCCAGCGTGACCACCGGCGCGATGCGCTTGGCGATGGCTTCCGGGGTATCGGCCTTGGCATCGCCAGAGCCGACGGTGTGACTGGAAACGGCAAATTGCACCAGGAGGTAAATGCCAATAATCAGGCCCAGGGCGCCGGCAACGATGGCGAGGGCCATTTGCACCGGGTTGGAATCCGATTTGGGGGAGTCGTGGGAATGGTCTGACATGGCAATTCCTGGAGAAAAGTTGGTTAATTATACCGTTGAAGCCCAGCTGGCCTCAATTCCCCGGCTGCCCCTGTATGGCGAGCAGCTTGGCGGCTTGGTTGTACCGAGGCAGGGATGTAGAATGTAGGGGTAAATCCTCGCGCCCGTAGCTCAGCTGGATAGAGTGCTGCCCTCCGAAGGCAGAAGTCGCACGTTCGAATCGTGTCGGGCGCGCCAAAATTCGATAAAAAACGCCACCCTTGGGTGGCGTTTTTTTGTTCGGCCAATCAGGCCGACATCTTATCCCCGGTCCCCGGCACGGATTTGAGTCTGGGCCTCACTTGAGCCACATACTCCGGCACCCAGCGCTTCAGGTCGCGGCGTACTTCGGAGTCGTCGGGAATGCGGTCCTGGGTCAGCCAATTGCTCACGCTTTGCAGGAAGCTCGCGTCGACTTCGCGCGCCTTGGCGATGCGCAGTTTGGGGTGCGGTGTGGCGCGGGTGTGTTCGTCGTGCGCGAGCAATTCCTCGAACAGCTTTTCGCCCGGGCGCAAGCCCGAATAGACGATCTTGATTTCGCCCTCGCTGGGTTCGGACAGGCGGATCATGTCGTGGGCCAGATCGACGATCTTGATCGGCTCGCCCATGTCGAGCACAAACACTTCGCCGCCCAGACCCATGGTGCCGGCCTGCAGCACCAGTTGCGCAGCCTCGGAAATGGACATGAAGTAGCGCACCATGTCCGGGTGGGTGACAGTCACCGGCCCGCCCTTGTCGATCTGTTCCTGGAAGCGCGGGATGACGCTGCCGGCACTGCCCAGCACATTGCCGAAGCGCACCATCTCGAAGCGGGTCTCACCGGTCTGCTGCAGGGCCTGGCAGATCATTTCCGAAAGACGTTTGGTGGCGCCCATGACGTTGGTTGGGTTGACTGCCTTGTCGGTGGAAATGAACACGAATTTCTTCACGCCGAATTCGATGGCGGCGCGGGCGATAACCAGCGTGCCCAGCACATTGTTCTGCACGGCCTCCCAGGCGTTGCTTTCTTCCATCAGCGGCACATGCTTGTAGGCCGCCGCGTGGAACACCAGCGAGGGCGAGTACTGGTGCATGGCCTGGGTCACGCGCTTGGCGTTCTTGATGTCGCCGATCACGCTGGCGATGGGCAGGTTCTCGAACTGATCGCGTAGCGCCTGCTCGATCTTGTACAGCGCAAATTCGTTTTGCTCGAACAACACCAGGAGCGACGGCTGATAAGTGGCGATTTGCACGCAGAGTTCGGAGCCGATCGAACCACCGGAGCCGGTCACCATCACCACCTTGTCCGTCAGGAGATCGTGCAGGCCGGCGTCGTCCAAAGTAATGGGCTCGCGCTTCATCAAGTCTTCCACCGCCACGCGGCGGATTTTCGGCGGCTGTTCCTTGCCGGGCGCCGTGGGGCTGATGGCGATGCCGTTGAACTTGGGCACGGTCAGCACGACCACGCGCGCCTTGTTGCAGATTTCGATGATGCGGCGGCGCACGGTATAGGCCACCGAAGGCATGGCGATGATGGCGTGCTTCACCTTGAGCGCCCGCGAAACGCGCGGCAACTCGTCGATATTGCCCAGCACGCGGAAGCCGTGCAGCAGGCGGTGGCGCTTGTTGGGGTCGTCGTCCAGGAGGCCCACCACGCGCCACTCGGCGCTACGCGAAAGCTCCTTGATGAGACTTACGGCGGCGTCACCTGCGCCCAGCACCACCACGGGTGTACCGTGTTCGCCGGCGTTGCCGTACAGACGCCATTCCTTCCAGGAGCGGTAGCCGATGCGACTACCGGACATCAGTACGATCAGCAGCAGGGTTTGTACGAAAAAGCGCGCGAAATCCAGATTGCCCAACCAGTTGCCGGTCCAAAGCGTCAGGGCCACCGCGATCGAACCGGCGATGCTGCTGGCGACGATACGCTGCACGTCCGGCAGGCTCGCATAGCGCCACAGGCCCTGATACATGCCGAAAATTACCGAGACACTGGCCTGCACCGGAATCGCTACAGCCAGCACCATGCCAAGGCCGTTCAAATAATCGATGTCGTGCGGAAAGGGGGAAGCGTTGGCGAACAGTGCGCTGGCGATGAGCCAGGAAAACACCAACATCATCACATCGTGTACGAACGCTAAAACGGCGCGTTCATTAATGGCAAAGCTTGTCATATTGCCTCTTCGTATTATTTTGTCTTGTCTTTCTTATCGTGACGAAGGCGCCACTCCATAGCCAGCAGGAGCAGGCCATATAGTACCATCCAGCCGAGCAGGATGACACCCCAGGAGAGCTCGGCGCGGCGCAAAACCAGCGCGCTGCCGGTCGCAGCCAGCATCAGGACATAGGCGCATATCGCCGTCCGGCCGTGGCTCCAGCCGGACAGGATCAGCCGCTGGTAATAGTGGCCACGGTGCGCCTCCCACACCGGCTCCAGGCGCGCCAGCCGAAAAAACAGGGTGCAGCCGGCGTCAACCAAGAACGGCGAAAACACCAGCAGCGGAAACCACCAGACCCAGAGTCCCGCCATCACCCCTTGCAGGCCCAGGGTGGCGGCCAGGAAGCCCAGCGGAATGGAACCTGCGTCGCCCATGAAAATGCGCGCCGGGGAGAAATTGAACTGCAAAAAACCCAGTGCTGCACCTGAAATCGAGGCCGCCAGCATAGTCGTCCCGGCTGCTGCGGAGTTATCAACGGCCGCCAGGGCGTAGGCACCGAAGCCGATCAGGGCCATACCCCCGGCCATGCCGTCGGAGCCGTCCATGAAGTTAAAAATATTGGTCATCCCGGCCACGCCTATGGCCAGCAGCGCCACCAATAGCAGGTTACCCGCCGCCAGATCGGCGATGCCTGAGACATCGCCCACCTTTTGCCAATACAGGATGTAGCTCACTGCCACCACGGCCGCCAGTAAATGCGCCGAGAGGCGCAGCAGCACCGGCAGGCCGCGCCGGTCGTCCAGGAAAGAAACGCAGACCAGCGTCGCCGCCGCCAGCAAGCTGATAGCCACCGGATACGGCAGCGAAAGCCCCAGTGCAGCGGCAGCCACCACAGCCGCCATGACCAAGCCGCCCATGCGTGGCACCGGCGCCGTGTGCATCGCGTTTTGCCGCACTGGAAGGTCGAGCACGCGCGAGGCCCAGCGCGAACGAAGCAGCGCGAATATGCCGCCGGCGCAAATCACCGCGGAGAGCAAAAACGGCACCAGCAATTGGGACCAGGGCGTCAATTCATTTCACCGCGATGCGACCGGTTTAGTGAGGCCATAAAAAAACGGGCACCAGATCTGGTGCCCGTTTTCCGAACAAGGCTGGAGCGATTACGGGCTAACCACGTCCACGATCTGCACCGTGGTCAACGGCCCGCCTGAGGCCACCGGTGAGCTGTCCACAACCGTAACGTAAGTGCTGCCCTGCGTCAGGCCCTTCACGATGTACGGCACGGTGTTGCTCTGAAGCGTGATGCTGTTCTGGAAGACCACGCCATCCGCACTGACCTGCGCAACACCGGGGCCGACTGAGGTCACAGTAAACGGCGGGGTACCGCCTGAGATCGTAGTCGGCTGGGTCGGGTTGACGCCCGGGGTAGCCAGGTGGATGGTGATCTTACTGGCAAGCGGCAGCGTGATCGGGGTCAGCGTCGAATTGCCGATACTACAAGCGTAAGAGTTACTGTTAGTGGTGGTGCCGTTGGAGGCGGCGCTCAGGGTGACCGTCATATCGGTGAACGATACGCCGTTCGATACCCGCACCAGCGAGGAGGACTGCCCGCCCGGACCATTGCCGACGCGCGTCACCGAGATGATATTGCCCGCAACGCTGGCAGAGATCCGGTTCGGCTCAAGAGCCGTCACCGAGATGACCGGCGCCGTACCCTGATAACCCGACGGGGTAGTTTGATCGACGAAGGTGGAAGCGGTTACGCCACAATCCAGCGGACCCAGCGAAGGCGGATTCAAGGTGGGCGAAGGCAGGACCACTGTCGCGGGCGGTGTCACCACCGGACGCGCCGACGCACCAAGCTGGTTATTCACAGTGAACGTGGCGATACCACCGGTTAAGTCACGCACCAGCATGGTAATGCCGGCGCCGGGCAGGGTACAAACCACGCCGGTCGTCGAAACCATTACCGCGCCACCTTCCTTGGTTTCAATGGCACTGCCACCGGGCCCCGGCGCGGGATCACTAACCGTGAAGGTAACGCCGGCAGGACTGGTGGTGGAGATGGTATAGGGCGGTTTGCCACCGAAGATATAGTGGGTGGACAGGCCTCCCGCCACACAGGCATCGTTATAGGGCCCCTGCCAGGTAATAACGGCGGGGTTGATACTGATGACTGTCGACAGCGTAACCTGCTGGATCTGGAAGGCGAACTTGCGGGCCTGGCCCGGCAGGCCACCTTGGCCGGTCGGGTAGTCGGTCACCTGTAACACGGCCGTTTGGGAGGGTGCTGCGGCCAAGGCGATGATCTGGGCAGATGCGACACCAGCCGAATCCGTGGTCGTGAAGATGGAACTGACTTGTGTATTGGTTCCCGGTGTCTGGAACTTGAAATCGCCGGTGACCACGCTGAACTGAACGGTGCGACCGCGCTGCACCACATTGGCGACGGCAGAGGTGGAACTCACGGTTGCCGTGCCGCCGGTACATACTGCCGTGCCGCAAGTCTGGCCGGTCGAGGTCGGAATCACCTGGATGCCGTTATTCAGCTGGCTGGCGTGCACATTCATGGTGAAATCGGTCTGCGTCGGCGGATTTGCGCTGTCCTGTATGGTGATTTTGACGGTGGTATCCGCCGGAACCGGGTTAGACGTCAGCACGAAAACGCCGGTGCTCTGCGGGGGGGGCGGGACCACGCTGGGATTGGAGGAAAAGATGTTGTAAGGGGACCTGCCGCCGGAAATCGTGATCGACGTCGCCACGCCCTCGTATAGCTCTGGCGCCCCCGGCAAGATCGATACGGTGGTTGAACTGGAAGACACCGGGGCCACACCGCCACCACCGCAGGAAGCCAGGAATGCGCTCATGCCGGCCATGGCGACGAGGGTTGCGCCCAGCCGGAACGCGGAACCGGTACTACGAAGAAGGTTTTTGATAGCCACGGTGATGTCCTTTGTTGGTTTGAGGCTCTCCGTATGTCCCCTTTTGGCGACATTAAAAAACCGGAGATTTCTTCAAAATTATAGCTTTACCTGATTTTATTAAAGCGCAACTTTCAGTTTGATGCAAGCACTTTTTGCTGCTTCTTTCGCCCTATTGTGAGGAAATTCCGACCGTCAGCCCAAGCGCAGCCGACCGGCGTAGCCGAGTTAGCCCCCAGCGGCCTGAAAAAAGCGGTCTTTTCGCCCGGCTCGGGCCGATAAATTTATTGCAGCGCATCAAAACCGGCGCTATTATCGTCCATTCCGGAATAGTCTTTCTGTATCAGCGTCTTGGCGGCCTTACCCGGTTTGCCATGCGCCCACGAAGGCAGGGGTCAAAAGCCGCTTCTCCCGGTAACATCAACGTACGCTTGCTTGACGTACGATTCCTCGTTACCCGCGTTATTGCACCACCCTTGGAGAAGAAATGGTCATGCCCAGCGCTGCGTCTACCTCGCAACCCGCCTCGTCACCTTCCCTGCCTGAAGAGCAAGGGCTTTACGACCCGCGTAATGAACACGATGCTTGCGGTGTAGGCTTCATCGCCAACATCAAAGGTAAAAAGACCCACGCCATCGTCGAGCGCGGGCTGAACATTCTCAAGAATCTTTCGCACCGCGGCGCCACTGGTTATGACCCGCTGTTAGGCGACGGCGCCGGCATCCTGATTCAAATACCCGACACACATTTGCGCAAGGTCTGCGGTAAACAGGGCATCACCCTGCCCGCCATCGGCCAATACGGCGTGGGCATGGTGTTTCTGCCGCGCGAGCCGGCTTCACGCATGGCCTGCGAACAGGAAATCGAACGGGCCATCCAGGCCGAAGACCAAATGCTCTTGGGCTGGCGCGATGTGCCGACCAATAACGAAGGCCTTTCACCCGCGACCATCGCCGTAGAACCGCTGATCCGCCAGGTATTCGTCGCGCGCGGTTCCGCATCGATGTCGCAGGATGACCTGGAACGCAAGCTCTACATCATCCGCAAGCGCTCCGGTCACGCCATCCAAGCTTTGCAATTGCGCCATGGCAAAGAGTTTTACGTGCCTTCATTCTCCACGCGCACTATCGTCTACAAGGGCATGCTGCTGGCCGAGCAGGTGGGGCATTACTACAGCGACCTGCAAGACCCTTCGATGACTACCGCGCTCGCGCTGGTGCATCAACGTTTTTCCACCAACACTTTTCCCACCTGGGATTTGTCGCACCCGTTTCGCATGGTGGCGCACAACGGTGAAATCAATACGTTGCGCGGCAATGTGAACTGGATACGCGCGCGCCAGCAGGCCATCGCTTCGCCGGTGCTGAAAGAAGACCTCAAAAAAATCTGGCCGCTGATTTATGACGGCCAGTCGGATTCGGCCAGCTTCGACAACTGCCTGGAAATGCTGGTGATGGGTGGCTACTCGCTGGCCCACGCCATGATGATGATGATCCCGGAAGCGTGGAGCGGGCATCGCCTCATGGACGAAGACCGCAAGGCGTTCTACGAATACCACGCCACCCTCATGGAAGCCTGGGACGGCCCGGCGGCCATGGCCTTCACCGACGGCCGCCAAATCGGCGCCACGCTGGATCGCAACGGCTTACGCCCGGCGCGTTATGTGCTGACAGACGACGATATGGTGGTGCTGGCCTCCGAAGCGGGTGTACTCGACATCCCCGAAGCCAAAATCGTCAAAAAGTGGCGCCTGCAACCGGGCCGCATGTTCCTGGTCGATATCGAAAAAGGCTGCATCGTTGACGACACCGCGATGAAGCACGAGCTCTCCACCGCCAAGCCGTATCGCGAGTGGGTGCAGCAGGCGCGTATCCGCCTGGACGATTTGCCCGAGCCGGCGCCCGCCGAAGTCTCGACCGTTCCCCTGCTGGACCGTCAGCAGGCCTTCGGTTACACACAGGAAGACCTCAAGATCATCATGTCGCCCATGGCGGCCAACGGCCAGGAGGCGACCGGCTCAATGGGCAACGATTCGCCGCTCGCCGTGATGTCGGACAAGCCGCGCAATCTTTATCACTACTTCAAACAGTTGTTTGCGCAGGTGACCAACCCGCCGATCGACCCGATCCGCGAAGAGCTGGTGATGTCCACCGCCATCACCATCGGCCCACGCCCCAATCTGCTCGATATCGATCACACCGACCCCGGCATGTGGCTGGAAGTGCCGCAACCGGTGCTGACGGTGGACGATATGGAAAAGATTCGCCATATCGAACTCTTTACCGGTGGCTATCTGAAAAGTCACGAACTCGACATCACCTACCCCGCTGCCTGGGGCGCCGAGGGCGTGGAAGCGGCGGTGGCATCGCTATGCGCGCACGCGGAAGACGCCTTGCGCCTGGGTTATAACCTGCTAATCGTCACCGACCGCAAGGTGAGCCCCGACCGCGTGCCCATTCCCGCGCTACTGGCGGTGGGCGCCATCCATCAACACCTGGTGCGTAAAGGTTTGCGTACTTCAACCGGCCTCGTCGTGGAAACCGGCTCGGCGCGCGAAGTGCATCACTTTGCGTTGTTGGGCGGCTATGGCGCAGCGGCCGTGCACCCTTACCTTGCATTGGAAACGCTGCACCAGATGAAAGACTACCTGCCGGCCGGCATGTCGGCAGCGGATGCAGAGAAAAAATACATCAAGGCCATTTCCAAGGGCCTGCTCAAGGTGATGTCCAAGATGGGCATTTCCACCTACCAAAGCTATTGCGGCGCGCAGATTTTTGAAGCCGTCGGATTGTCTTCGGCGTTCGTCAAACAATATTTCACCGGCACCGCCAGCAATGTGGAAGGCATCGGCATTTTTGAAATCGCCGAAGAGGCGATCCGTCTGCACGCGCAGGCCTTCAGCGATGACCCAGTACTCCGCACCCAACTCGATGCGGGCGGTGAATATGCGTATCGGGTGCGCGGCGAAGAACATATGTGGACGCCTGACGCCATCGCCAAGCTGCAGCACTCGACCAAGACCAATTCCTACGCGACTTACCAGGAATACGCCAAGATCATCAACGACCAGAGCCGCCGCCATATGACCTTGCGCGGCCTGTTCGACATCAAATCGGTCGGTCCTGCCGTACCACTCGATGAAGTGGAGTCCGCCAAGGACATCGTCAAGCGCTTCGCCACCGGCGCCATGTCGCTGGGTTCCATTTCCACCGAGGCGCATAGCACCCTGGCGGTGGCCATGAACCGCATCGGCGGCAAATCCAATACCGGCGAAGGCGGCGAGGATCCTCGCCGTTTTGTGCCGGTGCAAAAGGCTGGCGAGACGCTGAAATCCAAACTGGGTGACGCGGTGGTGACCGATATCGCCCTGCGCGAAGGCGATTCGCTGCGCTCCAAGATCAAGCAGGTGGCCTCGGCGCGCTTTGGCGTGACGGCCGAATACCTGAACAGCGCTGATCAAATCCAGATCAAGATGGCGCAAGGCGCCAAGCCCGGCGAGGGCGGCCAATTGCCCGGCCACAAGGTGTCGGAATACATCGGCCAGCTGCGCTACGCCACGCCCGGCGTGGAGCTGATTTCGCCGCCGCCGCATCACGATATTTATTCCATCGAGGATCTCGCGCAACTGATTCACGATCTGAAAAACTGCAACTCGCAGGCTTCCATTTCGGTGAAGCTGGTTTCCGAAGTAGGCGTGGGCACCGTGGCCGCGGGTGTCGCCAAAGCCAAGGCAGATCACGTCACCATCGCCGGACACGACGGCGGCACCGGAGCTTCGCCGGTTTCATCGATCAAGCACGCCGGCACGCCCTGGGAATTGGGACTCGCAGAAACCCAGCAAACGCTGGTGCTGAACCGCTTGCGCGGTCGCATCGCCGTGCAGGTGGATGGCCAATTGAAAACCGGCCGCGATGTGCTGGTCGGTGCACTTTTGGGTGCGGATGAATTCGGCTTTGCCACTGCACCGCTGGTGGTGACGGGCTGCATCATGATGCGTAAATGCCATCTCAACACCTGCCCGGTCGGTGTGGCCACGCAGGATGAAAAGCTGCGCAAAAAATTCTCCGGCCAACCCGAGCACGTGGTGAACTACTTTTTCTTTGTGGCCGAAGAAGTGCGCCAGTTGATGGCGGAGATGGGCGTACGCAAGTTCGACGAACTGATCGGCCGCGCCGATTTGCTCGATACCCAAGCCGGCATCAACCACTGGAAAGCCAAGGGTCTCGATTTCTCGCGCATATTCCATTTGCCGAAAATGCCGGCAGCCGATAAAGGCGGCCCCGCACGGCATCACGTCGAATATCAGGATCACGGGCTGGACAATGCGCTGGATAACGAGCTCATCAAGCAAGCCGCGCCTGCGCTGGAAACGCAAAAGCGCGTGGAGATCAAACACGCCATCCGCAACGGCAACCGCACCGTGGGCGCCATGCTGTCGGGCGCGGTGGCGCGACGTTATGGTCACGGTGGGTTGCCGGATGACACCATTCACATAGCTCTCGTCGGCACGGCGGGCCAGAGTATCGGCGCGTTCCTTGCCAAGGGTGTCACGCTGGATTTGACCGGACAAGCCAACGACTATGTGGGCAAGGGACTTTCCGGCGGGCGCATCAGCGTGAAACCCGCTGCAGATTTCCATGGCGATCCGCTGGACAACATCATCGTCGGCAATACCGTGCTGTACGGCGCCATTGCGGGCGAGGCGTATTTCCGCGGCGTGGCCGGCGAGCGTTTCTGCGTTCGCAATTCCGGTGCTTCCGCAGTGGTGGAAGGCACCGGCGACCATGGTTGCGAATACATGACCGGCGGCACCGTGGTGGTACTGGGTCGCACCGGGCGCAATTTCGCCGCGGGCATGTCCGGCGGCGTGGCCTTCGTGCTGGACGAGCACGGCGACTTCGAGAAATACCTGAACCCGGCCATGGTGCAACTGGAGCCGGTATCGGAAGTGCTGGAAACGACTTCGCACCTGGGCATCGCCGACAGCAATCTGTTGAAATCGCTGATCGAAAATCACGCTCGCTACACCGGCAGCGAGCGCGCGGTGTCGGTGCTGGCCAACTGGCCGTTGTGGTCCAAAAAATTCGTCAAGGTGATGCCGATGGAGTACAAGCGCGCCCTGGCGGAGCAGGCCGCAAAGAAGGCATCCCAAAAATCACAGAAGGCGGCGGCATAACATGGGCAAGCCCACCGGATTTATCGAATACCAGCGCCTTTCCGAAGCCTCCGCCCCGGTCGCGGAGCGGGTAAAGGGTTATCGCGAGTTCGTCATGCACCTGGACGATCAGCAGGCCGGCACCCAGGGCGCGCGCTGTATGGATTGCGGCATCCCGTTTTGCCAGAGCGGCTGCCCGGTTAACAACATCATTCCCGACTTCAACGATCTGGTGTTCCGGCAGAACTGGCAGGAAGCGCTGGTCACCCTGCACTCGACCAACAACTTCCCCGAGTTCACCGGCCGGGTGTGCCCTGCGCCTTGCGAGGCGGCCTGCACGCTGAACATCAACAACGACGCTGTCGGCATCAAGTCGATCGAGCACGCCATCATCGACAAGGCCTGGCAGCAGGGCTGGGTGCAACCACAGCCGCCCTCACACAAAACCGGCAAGCGCGTGGCCGTGGTCGGCTCCGGCCCGGCGGGGCTGGCCGCCGCACAGCAACTGGCGCGCGCTGGGCACGATGTGATCGTGTTTGAAAAGAACGACCGCATCGGAGGACTACTGCGCTACGGCATCCCCGATTTCAAGATGGAAAAATCGCATATCGACCGACGCGTGGAACAGATGCAGGCGGAGGGCGTGCAGTTCCGCACCAATCAAAACATCGGCGTGGATACGCCGGTGGAAACGCTGCTGGCCGACTTCGACGCTGTGGTGGCGGCGGGCGGCGCGGAATGGCCGCGCGACCTGCCCGTGCCGGGGCGAGAGTTGAAGGGCGTTCACTTCGCCATGGATTTCCTGCCCTCACAAAACAAGGTAGTGGCGGGTGACAGGGTGAAGGACCAGATCCTCGCCGGCGGCAAACACGTGGTGGTGATCGGCGGCGGCGATACCGGTAGCGATTGCGTGGGCACCTCCAATCGCCAGGGCGCCGCATCGGTGGCGCAATTCGAACTGCTACCCCAGCCGCCCGAGCAGGAGAACAAACCCCTCACCTGGCCTTACTGGCCCATCAAGCTGCGCACCTCGTCCTCGCACGAAGAAGGCTGCGACCGCGACTGGTCGGTTGCGACTAAGTCGTTCGTCGGCAAGGACGGTGTTGTCACCGCCCTGCAAGCCGTGCGGGTGGCATGGAAAGACGGAAAAATGCAGGAAGTGCCCGGCTCTGAATTTGAAATGAAGGCCGACCTGGTGCTGCTGGCCATGGGCTTCATGGGGCCCACGCAAATCGGGCTGCTGGAACAACTCACAGCCATCGGCGTGCAAAAAGACGCGCGCCAGAACGTCAAGGCCGCCACCGAAGGCGGCGAGGCCTATCGCACCGCCCATCCCAAGGTTTTCGCGGCGGGCGATATGCGGCGCGGACAATCGCTGGTGGTATGGGCCATCCGCGAAGGACGGCAATGCGCGCGGGCGGTGGATGAGTTTCTAATGGGCAATTCTCGTCTGCCCAGGTAGCGGTTGAAACAAGGGGCGGGAACCGGGGAGCGCCCCCGTCGGCCACCTTTATTTGCCGCGGCGGAAACGGTAATCTGTCGCCTGCTTTTCACCCTCTACCCATCATGAAGAAAATCGCGCGCGCGGCCGCACTGCTTTGCCTGCTGTTTATTTCAATGCTCTGCACCCCGGCATCAGCCGAGGACGACAAGAATAAAGTTGCCAGCGCCAGTCTGTTCGGGGCGCAAATCTCGCCAGATGGCAAATACGTCGCCGGCATCATCCCCTGGAACCTGGATCCAGAACAGTATCAAGATTATCTGCAGCGCAGAATGGCTGCGGGTTCCAGTCTGGTCCTCTACGATACCGACACGCTGAAGCCGCGCACCATTCGGGCCGCTTCCACACTGTTCTACGCCGGCAATTGGGTCTATTTGCGCCAGGCATACGCTTTGACCTGGGTCACCAATGATCTGTTGGCCATCCAGTACCCGGGAAGGGCTGAACTCGTCAACCTGAAGGGCGAGGTGATCATGCAGCTCGGTCAATCGCTCATCGGAAAGTTCGATTCCGGCGATCCGGAAAATCCCATCCTGGTGGTTTCCAGGGGCGGCTACTACAGAACTTTTTATTACGCAGACCTTAAGACCAAAGACTTGAAGGAAATCGCCTTGCCCCGGCTGGACAAGGTGTTCAGCTGGGCCTTCGACAAAAAAGGCAAATTGCGGGCCGTCTCCTCAGAAGACACCGCTGTCTGGAGCGACAAGACCGTCATTGAGAATTGGTACCTGGACCCGGTCAAGGACGAGTGGGTCCAAATCGCGGAATTCAAGATTACCGACCGCAGGTGGACGCCGGTGGGCGTAGAAAGCGACGGCAAAACCCTGGTCGTCAGAAACAATATCGGACGAGATACCACCGCCATTTTCCGCTATGACGTGGAAAAACGCGCCATCGGCGAAATGCTGGCCGGTCATCCCACCGAAGATATTCTGGATACAGAAGGCGTCGGCGAGAACACCTTCAAATCCGTACTTACTTCGGGCATGAAGCCGCAAAAATTCTGGTTCGACCGCGATTGGAAATCCGTACAGGCGACCGTCGATGCCTCCATCCCGAACCACGTCAACAATATTTCAGGCGATCCGAAAAAGCGCGTGCTCATTTATTCCTATAACGATGTCAGCACCGGCGAGTGGTCTCTGCTCGACATGGAGGCCAAGACCCTTAGGCGCTTCGCCAAGCTCAACCCGAACTTTGATATGAGCAGTATGCGGCCGATGGAAATTACTTCCTATCCGGCCAAGGACGGCCTGACCATTCCGGCCTACCTCACCCGCCCGGCCAAGACCAGCGGCCCCGCGCCGATGGTAGTGGTGATCCACGGCGGGCCCGTCGCGCGCGACTATTGGCAATGGAACCCAGAGGTGCAAATACTGGCCCTGCGCGGCTATGTGGTGCTGCAACCGCAGTTTCGCGGCTCATCCGGATTCGGCATCAAGTTTCAGGAAGCCGGCTACGGGCAGTGGGGCCTCGCCATGCAGGATGACATTACCGCCGGCGTGGAGGCGATGATCCAGCGCGGCATCGCCGACCCCAAACGTATTTGCATCTACGGCGCAAGTTACGGTGGCTATGCAGCCTTGTGGGGGCTGGCCAAGACGCCGGACCTCTACCGCTGCGGCGTAAGCGTTGCCGGCGTTTCCGATCTGGAATTCATGTTCTCCGACTCTTCCGACAGCAACCGCAACAAGGTCGCCCGTGAGCTGCTAAGGACCCACGTCGGAGACGTATCCCGCAGCAAGGAACAATTCGACCAGGTTTCTCCGCTCAAGCACGCCGACCGTATCCAGGCGCCGGTGCTGCTGGTCCACGGCAACCGGGACGAGCGCGTGCCCATTTCACACAGCAAAAAAATGATCGAGGCGCTTAAGGAAAACAAAAAATATTACGAATGGCTAGAGCTTCCAGGCGAGGAGCACGGCTTTACCAAAAAAAGCAAAATCAAGTTCATGGAAAAGTTGCTGGCCTTCCTGGAAAAGTACATCCCGCCCGATTCACCGCCTGAGTCGGCCAAGTCAACTACGGCAACCATTACGTCGGTGCTGGAAGGCGAAACGTCGGCACCCGACGGCAAGCACTTGCAGCCTATGCTGTAGACCAGCAGGCGCGTCCTTACAAATCTGAACTGACTCCTGGGCTCGGCCCTAAGCCCGACGCTGGACAAGCGATCCGCGCTATTTTTTGTCGCGAGCCATAAAACGTCCGCCACCGGATAAAAAGGTCAATGATCTTTCCAAATTGCGGGCACGCGCCTCGTCGGTTTTTAGAGCAGCAAAATAGCGAAGGATTTCTTTTTGGCGGCTGGGCGTAAGCGCCTCCCAGCCCGCTTTGGCTTGGCGATGTTTGCGCAAACCCGCCCTGAACCATGAGGGCATCGGGTCCATGGGGCCGTTCCGGTAGCCCTCGTCAAAGCTGACCTCTACCTGCACACGGTCACCCAGACCGGTTCCGCTTGCCTTGCGTATCTCCTCGCGCAGATACAGGTAAAACGTTCCGTCGCCCGCCGGCATCATATTGACCCGTACCGGCTTGACCGGTGCATCGTTGACGCGCACCCGCACCGGCAGCGGCTTGCGCCAATCCGGCTTGATGGCCCGCGCCCGTGCAGCGCTCACCAGCACGTAGGGGTTGATGCCGCGGAGTTTGATGACGGCTGAGAAGCGTTGGCTTGCCATGAGCGTCATTAAACAACTAAACCCGCCCGCATTGGGTATTCCGGGGAGGAATGTGCAGTGCGAATGCGATAATGGGCAGTTGACCTAATTACTTCAGGCTCCATCCGCATGACCATCCTGCAAAACGACACCTTCCTGCGCGCCCTCCTGCGCCAGCCCACGCCCTATACCCCTATCTGGGTAATGCGCCAGGCCGGCCGCTATCTGCCTGAGTACAACGCCACGCGCAAAAAGGCCGGCAGTTTTCTGGCGCTGGCCAAGAATCCGGAGCTGGCCACCGAAGTAACCCTGCAGCCCCTGGACCGCTTTGCCCTCGATGCGGCCATCATTTTCTCCGACATCCTCACGATTCCCGATGCCATGGGCCTGGGGCTGTATTTCGCCGAGGGCGAGGGACCGAAGTTCGAGCGGCCTTTGCGCACCGAGGCCGACGTGCGCGCGCTGCCGGCCGCCTCCATGGACGAGCTGCGCTACGTGTTCGACGCGATTTCGCTTACCCGCAAAACGCTCAATGGCCGCGTGCCCCTGATCGGCTTTTCCGGCAGCCCGTTTACACTCGCCTGCTACATGATCGAGGGCGGCGGCAGCGACGATTTCCGTCTGGTCAAATCGATGATGTTTCAGCGTCCCGATCTTTTGCACGAGATTCTGGAAAAAAACACCCAAAGCGTCATCGCCTATCTCAACGCGCAAATCGATGCCGGCGCCCAGGCGGTGATGTTGTTCGATACCTGGGGTGGCGCACTTTCGCATGGCGCTTACCGCGAGTTCTCCCTGGCCTATGCCGAGCGGGTCATGGCCGGCCTCAAGCGGGAGAATCAAGGCCGTGTGGTGCCGCGCGTGTTCTTCACCAAGGGCGGTGGCCTGTGGCTGGAGGCCATGGCCGGCATCGGCGCCGATGCGCTGGGTCTGGACTGGACCATCGATATCGCCGAGGCTAAACGCCGCGTCGGCGGGCAGGTTGCCTTGCAGGGCAATCTGGACCCTGCCACGCTTTTCGCCCCGCCGGAAGTGGTGGCCGCAGAAGCCGAAAAAGTGCTGCGCTCCTTTGCCTATGACGGAAACGCAACGGGTCACGTTTTTAACCTGGGCCACGGTATTTCCCAATTCACCAACCCGGACCATGTGGAAGCGCTTGTTCACGCTGTTCACCGCGCCAGTGCTAGGGTTTAGCGATTTGTCATTGTCAAGAAATTTAATTGATCTTTTGTCTGCTAGGGGGCTTGCTTATACACAGGAGCCTTGATCCATTGTGCAATATGTATAAATTGCACTTTGCTCCAAGTATGTCTTGCAACCATTTGAAAATAATAGAAATTTCTGCAGCAAAAAGCCCTGCTCAAAGAAGGCGAAGGAGGGAAGGGCCGCAGCGGACACCCCTCGGTGCGGAGCTATTCACAAAGTTATCCACAGGCTAAACCGAATACGCCCCACACTGCCTACGACTTAAGCAAAGTGCACTGCAACATGCCTTCCGCTGCCCCCTCCCAAACAGCTACCACACCCGCCGACGGCCACCCGGCTGCGGGGGCTTGGATCGTCCAGGTTGCGCTAGACGTGCCGGTTCAGGGTTACTTTGACTTTACCTGCAGCGGCAGCGCGGCAGCCCTGGTCGGCCGGTTGGTGATCGTGCCGTTTGGCCGCAAGAATCTGCTGGGGGTGGTGGTAGGCGTGGGCACGGAGAGCGAGGTCCCCCGCGAAAAACTGAAGCCCGTGACGCGGGTTCTAGATTCCGTCCCGCCCTTTTCCACCAACGACCTCGCGCTTTACCGTTTTTGCGCGGACTACTACCACTATCCCCTGGGCCCCATCATCCTCGCGGCCATCCCGCCCGCTTTGCGGCTCAATAAAAAACCGGCGGTCAGCACGGTGGTTTCAATCGCTGTCACCCAGGCAGGGCGCGAAGCGCTGGCGGTCACGCCGTCGCGCGCGGCATTGCAGCGCGAATTGCTAGGCTGGCTCGCGGTGGAATCCAGCCTGCCGCTGGATGTCATACGCCACCGTTTCGCCAAGGCCGGCGCACTGCTCACCCGTCTGGAAAAACGCGGGCTGATCACCCGTCATGAAACCCCGGTAGCGCACACGTCCGGCAGCCGCGCGGCAGAGTTCGTACCCGGCCCTGCGTTGAACGGCGAACAAGCGGCGGCCGTCGAGGCTATAAGCAACGATATACGCGCCGGCACAGATGCCTTCGCCGCCTTCCTACTTACCGGCATCACGGGCAGCGGCAAGACCGAGGTGTATTTGCATGCGGCCCAAGCCGCCTTGCAGCGCGGCCGGCAGGTGCTGATGCTGGTGCCGGAAATCAATCTTTCGCCGTCACTGATTCGCGCCGTCGCGGAACGTTTCCCCTTTGCCCGCATTGCAGAAATGCACAGCGGCACCGTGGGCACCAGCCGCCTGCGCACCTGGCAGGCCGCACAGGCGGGCGAGGTCGATATCGTCATCGGCACCCGTCTGGCCGTGTTCACACCGATGCCGCGCCTGGGTCTGATCGTGGTCGATGAGGAGCACGACGCTTCCTTCAAACAACAGGAAGGGTTCCGCTATTCGGCGCGCGATATCGCGCTGTTCCGCGCAAACCAGATGCGCTGCCCTGCCGTTCTGGGCTCGGCCACGCCTTCGCTGGAAAGCCTCGCCAATATCCAACGCGGACGCATGCGCGAGCTTCACCTCAGCGCACGCGCCTCACCGGGTGCACTGCTGCCGCAGGTGCGCTTTATCGATCTTGCCCGCGAGGTGCTCAAAGATGGCTTGTCGCAGGGTTTGATCGCTGCAATTGCTGACACCGTCGCCCGCAAGGAACAAGCGCTGATTTTTATCAACCGGCGCGGCTTTTCCCCCGCGCTGGTATGCAGCCAATGCGGCTGGATGCCGGGTTGCAAGCGCTGCACGGCGCGGCTGGTCTTCCACCAGCAGGCCGCGCAACTGAAGTGTCATCACTGCGGCTATCAGTCGCGGGTCCCCAAGGTCTGCCCCGATTGCGGCAGCAGCGAACTGGTGGCGGCGGGCCAGGGCACCGAGCGTATCGAACAGGCCTTGCGCACCGCCTTTCCGGAAGCGCGCATGGCGCGGGTGGACCGCGACTCCACCCGCAAACGCGGCAGCGCCGAAAAAATATTTGCGGCAGCTGCCAAGGGGGAAATCGACATCCTGGTCGGCACGCAAATGCTCTCCAAGGGGCACGACTTTCCGCGCCTTACGCTGGTGGGTGTAGTCAACGCCGATGGGGCCATGTTCTCGGCCGACTTCCGCGCGGCCGAGCGCCTGGTTGCACAGCTTATGCAGGTAGCCGGACGTGCCGGGCGCGCGCATTTGCCGGGGCAAGTCTTGATCCAGACGCGCTTTGCCCAGCACCCTCTGTACCAGGCGGTGGCCGCACACGATTACCAGGGCTTTGCCGGGCTGGCCTTACGCGAACGCGAAACCATGCACCTGCCGCCCTATTCCTATCTCGCGGTCTTGCGCGCCGAGGCGCGCGATACCGCGCCTCTGCAAAAATTCATGGCCGAAGCCGTCACCTCGGCGCGCGCCCACGCTGTGGCGAATGGCGAACTGCAAATCTGGGAGCCGGTGCCGCCGGTGCTGGCGCGCAAGGCCGGTTTCGAGCGCATGCAATTGGTGATGCAATCCGGCCAGCGCAAGGTTTTGCAGGAGTTTTTGTCGGCCTGGCTCACGGTATTTCCGGCCAAGGCCTCGCGCAGCGTCAAATGGCATATCGAGGTCGACCCGCTGGAGGTGTGAAACAAGACGTGAAATACCCTGAAAAGGGGGCCTGGATGACGCCCGGAATGACCCCGCCATCCCGTATAATTTCATTCCGCAAATCGAGTCGTCTATTTCATGTCTTCCGCAGCCCCTTTTGTCGATAACAAGCAGGCCGTCGCCGCGCTTTTCCAGGATGCTTTGCATCGCGCCTATCCGGAGCTTCTGAAGGAAGACTCCAGCTTCACCATCGAGGTCGAGCAGCCGAAGAACCCCGAACACGGGCACTTCGCCGTCAACAGCGCCCTGCAACTCGCCAAACGCCTCAGCAAAAAGCCACGCGACATCGCCGAAGTCATCGTGGCCGCGCTAGCGCCCTCGGACCTGCTGGCGGGCAGGCCGGATATCGCCGGCCCCGGATTCATCAATGTGCGCCTTTCCGATAGCGCGCAAACGCGCGTGGTGCCGGCCATTTTTGCCGCCGCTGAAGGCTTCGGCAAGGGCAACGAAGGCGCCAATAAAAAAGTGATGGTGGAGTTCGTTTCCGCCAACCCCACCGGCCCGCTGCACGTGGGCCACGGCCGCGGCGCCGCCATCGGCGATACGCTGTCGCGCCTGCTGGCCGCACGCGGCTGGAATGTTTCGCGCGAGTTTTACTATAACGATGCCGGCGCGCAGATCAATAACCTGGCCCTGTCGGTGCAGGCACGTCTGCGCGAAAAAACCGGTATAGACGCCCCCTTTCCCGAAGACGGTTATCGCGGCGAATACATCGTCGAAATCGCCTCGCGCTATGCGGCCGAAAACGCCGACGATATCGAAGGCAAAGATCTCGACAAGGTGCGCCGCTACGCGGTGGCCGCTTTGCGTCATGAGCAGGACTTGGACCTGAAGGCTTTCGACGTTCAGTTCGACGTCTATTACCTGGAGTCCTCGCTGTACACGGACGGCTTGGTGGATAGCACCGTGCAGCGTCTGATCGCCGCCGGCCACACTTACGAAAAGGATGGCGCACTGTGGCTGCGCACCACCGACTACGGCGACGATAAAGACCGGGTGATGCGCAAGTCCGACGGCACCTATACCTACTTCGTGCCGGACATCGCCTATCACGTCACCAAATGGGAGCGCGGCTTTGTGCGCGCCATTACCGAACTGGGCGCCGACCATCACGGCTCGCTCTCGCGCATGCTGGCCGGCCTGCAGGCCATGGACATGGGCGTGCCCAAGGGCTACCCCGACTACGTGCTGCACCAGATGATCACGGTGATGCGCGGCGGCGAGGAAGTAAAGATTTCCAAGCGCGCCGGCAGCTATGTGACCCTGCGCGACTTGATCGATGAGGTCGGCCGCGATGCCACACGCTACTTTTTTGTGATGCGAAAATCCGATTCGCAGCTCACCTTCGATATCGACCTGGCCAAGAGCCGCTCAGAGGACAACCCCGTCTACTACGTGCAATACGCTCACGCGCGCATTTGCCGGGTGATGGAATTGTGGGGCGGCGATCCTGCCACCCTGAAAAATGCCGACCTCTCGCCGCTGTCCAGCCGCTACGAGTCCGACCTGCTGCGCGCCCTGGCCGATTTCCCCGAACTGCTGGGCACGGCCGCTCGCGAGCTGGCCCCGCACCTGGTTTGCGTCTACCTCTCGGAACTCGCCGCCAAGCTGCATAGCTACTACAATGCCGAGAAGTTCCTGGTCGAGGACGCCGCTTTGAAGCACGCGCGGCTGGCCTTGATCCTGGCGACCCGGCAGGTGCTGAAGAACGGCCTGGCCGTGCTGGGTGTGTCCGCTCCGGAGAAAATGTAGCCATGGCCCGAGACTCCAAATCCGATTCCAAACCCACCGCACCGCGCGCCGCCGGAAGGCCGGGCATGCACCCCATGCTGGCCGGTATCCTGATCGGCCTGCTGCTGGGCATCACCCTGGCGCTGGGCATCGCTATCTGGCTCAACCGCGCCAGCAGCCCCTTTGTCGAAAAATCCAAGCCAGTGGACGCCCTGCCGACCCTGCCGGCCAAGCCGCCGGCCAAGGGCGAAGCGGTACCCACCACCGAAGCCGCCGGCGACAAGCCGCGCTTTGATTTTTACAAGATTCTACCGGGCGAGAAGGAAGGCTCGGGCAAGCGTGCCGCCGACGCACCGCCGGCCAAGGCCGATGCAAAACCGGCGGCCGACAACAAGGCGGATAGCAAGCCCGCGCCGGACACCAAGACCACCGCCAAGCCCGCCGAGGATGCAAAACCCGCCCACAAGGACAGCGTGTATCTGCAGGCCGGCGCCTTCCAGAACAATACCGACGCTGAGAACCTGAAGGCGAAAATCGCCTTCACCGGGCTGGAAGCCCTGGTGCGGCCCGTCAACCTCGCCGACAAGGGCACGTTATATAGAGTAAGGCTGGGGCCCTATCCCAACGCCGAAGAAGCGAACCGAATCAAAAACACGCTGTCTCAAAGCGGCATCAACACTACGGTCGTCAAGGGCGACTAAGTCCACTTACCACCGCACTCACCATCGAGGAATTGAATATGCAGCTTTCCATCACCCGCGTATTGGCCCTGCTGGCCACGGTTTTCACCATCGGCAGCGTGGCCGCCCAACAGGAAATCGTGCCGCTCAACCCGCCGCAACCGGTGGAAAACGACGGCAAGATTGAAGTGCTGGAATTCTTTTCCTATGTGTGCCCGCACTGTGACCACCTGGACCCTTATCTGAACGCCTGGGTCGCCAAGCTGCCGGCCGACGTCAAGTTCAAGCGCGTGCCGGTAGACGGCATCAACGGTTACGTGGGCGGTGTCGGCCTGTTCTACACCCTGGAAGCCATGGGTGAACTCGACCGCCTGCACTCCAAGATTTTCGACGCCTTCCACCGTGAGCACGTGATCCTGGCCAACCCGGCCACGCTCAATAAGTGGCTGGAAAAGAACGGCGTAGACGTCAAGAAGTTCGAGACGGTCAAGACCTCGTTCAGCGTGATGACCAAAATCGAGCGCGCCCGGAAAATGAACACGGACTACAAGATCTCAGGCGTGCCGACCATCGTCGTCAATGGCCGCATGCAGGTCATGGCCGTCAGCGACCCCAACCGCATGCTGGCCAATGTCGATCAGGTGATCAGTCAATCCCGCACACCCGGCAAGAAATAACTATCAATCCGCCGCGAGCCGGTGATGGCTGCACAACGTGTTTTTCTCACCGGCGCCTCCAGCGGCATCGGTGAATCGCTGGCGCGTTATTACGCCGCGCGCGGCGCGCAGCTTGGTCTGGTGGCGCGACGCGCCGATTTTCTTGACAAGCTCGCCGCTGAACTCGCCTCTGCCACGGGTACGCGTCCCGCAGTCTATGCCGTGGATGTACGCGATGCCGCTGGTTTGAAATCGGCCGCGGCCGATTTCATTAGCCGCTTCGGCGCTCCCGACATCGTTATCGCCAACGCCGGCGTATCGATCGGCACGCTGACCGAAGCCGAAGATGACTTGCAGGCCTTCCAGGATGTGTTCGACATCAATGTGATGGGCATGGTCAAAACCTTCCATCCCTTTGTCGAACCCATGAAAGACGCCGGGCACGGCACCCTGGTCGGTATCGCCAGCGTCGCGGGCTTTCGCGGCATACCCGGCGGGGGCGCATATTCCTCCTCGAAGGCGGCCGCGATCAAATACTGCGAAAGCCTGCGCGTGGAATTGCGCGGCTCCGGCGTTTCGGTGGTAACCATCTGCCCCGGCTATATCAAGACGCCGATGACGGCCGTGAATAAATTCAAGATGCCGTTCCTGATCGACGTGGACGACGCCGTGGTGCGCTTTGCACGTGCCATCGACACCAAGCAAAGCTTCACCGTCATCCCCTGGACCATGGGGGTAGCCGCGCGCGTCCTGCGCATGGTGCCCAACTGGCTGTACGACCGCATATTCACGCGCATGCCGCGCAAGCCCCGCAAGGCTAAAGAGACCGGCTGATGTCGCTGATTCTGTCGCGCCGCGATATCGAGTTCCTGCTCTACGAATGGCTGGACGTGGAATCGCTCATCGCGCGCCCGCGCTTTGCCGACCACAGCCGCGAAACCTTCGACGCCGCGCTGGAAACTTCGGAAAAACTCGCCGAACAATTGTTCGCGCCGCACAACAAGAAAAGTGACCAGAACGAACCGCAGATGGTGGTGGAGGATGACGGCGTGCACGTGCGTCTGATTCCGGAAGTCAAGATTGCTGTCGACGCCTTCGCGCGAGCCGGCCTGATGGCCGCACAACAAGACTACGACTTTGGCGGCATGCAGCTGCCCCAGGTGGTCGACAAAGCCTGCATGGCATGGTTCCAGGGCGCCAATGTCGCCACCGCCGGTTACCCCTTCCTGACCACCGGCAACGCCAATCTGCTGCTGGCCTACGGTACCCAGCAACAGATCGACACTTATGTCAGGCCGATGCTGGCCGGGCGTTTCATGGGCACCATGTGCCTGTCGGAGCCACAGGCCGGCTCCTCGCTGTCCGACATCAAGACGAGAGCTGAGGTGGACAAAAGCGCCGACGAAGGCGGCGCCTATCGCCTCAGCGGCAACAAGATGTGGATTTCCTGCGGGGAACACGATCTTGCCGAGAACATCGTGCATCTGGTGCTGGCCAAGATTCCCGGCCCGGATGGACAACTCATCCCCGGCGTCAAGGGCATCTCTCTTTTCCTCGTGCCGAAATTCCTGGTCAATGCCGACGGCACGCTGGGCGAACGCAACGACGTCACCCTGGCAGGCCTTAACCACAAGATGGGTTACCGCGGCACCGTCAATACCCTGCTCAATTTCGGCGAAGGCCGTTATACGCCGCAAGGCAAAGCGGGCGCCATCGGCTATCTGGTCGGCGAGCCGCACAAGGGCCTGGCCTGCATGTTCCATATGATGAACGAGGCGCGCATCGGCGTGGGCCTGGGCGCCACCATGCTGGGTTACGCCGGCTACCTGCACTCGCTGGAATACGCGCGCAACCGACCGCAGGGACGCCATCCGCAAGCCAAGGACCCGGCCTCGCCGCAAATACCCATCGTGCAACACACCGACGTGCGGCGCATGCTGCTCGCGCAAAAATCGTATGCGGAAGGCGCACTGGCGTTAAACCTTTATTGCGCGCGGCTGGTGGACGAGGAAAAAACCGGCGTCGACGAAGCCGCGCGCCGCGAAGCGACGCTCTTGCTCGACATCCTCACGCCCATCGCCAAAAGCTGGCCCTCGCAGTGGTGCCTGGAGGCCAATAGTCTGGCTATACAGGTGCACGGCGGCTACGGCTATACGCGCGACTATAACGTCGAGCAGTTCTATCGCGACAACCGCCTCAATGCCATTCACGAAGGTACGCACGGCATCCAGGCGCTGGACCTGCTGGGCCGCAAGGTGGTGATGCAAAATGGCGCCGCCTTTGCGCTGCTACGCGCACGCATGGAAAAAACCCTGCACGAGGCCGATAAGGATGGCGATCTCACTGAATGGGTGGGTGAGGTGTTCGTGCTGCTGGATCATCTGGTGGAAGTCACTCAGGATTTGCACGCCGCCGGCGATCTCAATAAAACACTAGCCAATGCCACCGTCTATCTCGAAGCCTTCGGCCACGTGGTGATGGCCTGGATATGGATAGAGCAGGCGCTTGCCGCTGCCAAATCGCCTTCGAGCCACAGCGACTTTTGCCGCGGCAAAATGAAGGCCTGTGAATACTTCATCAAATGGGAACTGCCCAAGGTGCGGCCGATGCTGAACCTGCTCGAGTCGCTGGATACCACCACCTTAGATATGAAAGATGAATGGTTCTGATGCCCGCCCAAAACTCTACTACGCGCTTTTCCAACCGCGTTGCCGATTACGTCAAGTATCGTCCGCACTACCCGGCGGAAATCATCGACCTGCTGGCCGACCGCTGCGGCCTCACCCCGGAAAGCATCATCGCCGACATTGGCTCCGGCACCGGCATACTCGCCAAGCTGTTTCTGGAAAACGGCAATCAAGTGATCGGCGTGGAGCCGAATGCAGAAATGCGCGAGGCCGGAGATGAGTATCTAGCTGAGTTTGGCCGCTTCACCAGTCTGGACGGCAGCGCCGAGGCCACCAAGCTGCCAACGCAGGCTCTGGACTTCGCCTTGGCGGGGCAAGCTTTCCACTGGTTCGACCGCGACAAGGCGCGCGCGGAATTCCTGCGCATTCTGAAACCCGAGGGCTTCGCTGTCCTGGTATGGAACGACCGCCGCACCGATAGCACACCCTTTTTGCGCGACTACGAGGCGCTACTGGGCGAGTACGCCAACGACTACACCGAGGTCAACCACAAGAACCTGCACGAGCGCGCCACCTTCAGTCAGTTCTTCGGTGGTGAATTCGTCGAAGCGCGTTTTGAAAACCTGCAGCGCTTTGATCTGGAAGGCATGCTGGGCCGCCTGAAGTCATCGTCTTATACTCCGGCGCCCGATCAGCCCACGCACGCGCCGATGATGCAAAAGGCACAGGAAATTTTTGCCGCCCGGCAGCAAGGCGGCAAGGTCACCTTCGAGTACGACACCCGCATTTATTACGCGCCGATGCGATAGCGCACCACCGGCAAAGCTAGTACTTGCCGGTCAGACCCATTTTCACAAACGGCGGTTCGCGCCCCTGCAGTTTTTCCAGCATGATGAGTTCGGCGTCATTGTGATTGACGAAGCCGGCCTCCTCCACTTTCATGACGTCGCCACGCTCGTCCAGCCAGACCGGACTTTCGTGATGAGTGGTGGTGATGGTCTTGCTGTGCGCCATATTGCCGCCATCAACCACCGCCGTGCCGTAGCACAGGCAGAAATAGGTGCGGCCTTCGTGGATTTCCAGGTAGCAGCCGGTGCCGCGTATGCCGATGGTGGCGTTGCGAGCGCGAATCTGCACGCCATCGGCCCCGTCGCCGCGCTTGCCGAATACGGAGAGCACCTTGCCAGTGACGAGCAACACTTTGTCAGCCACACCCGGTGTGGTTCCAGCGGTGAAAGTGATGCGGGTATTTTCGCGCAGCAGATAAGCGTCCTTGCCCACAACGATGACCGCACTGGAACCTTTGGCGGTGGCGATGGTGTCGCCAGGTTTCACCAGCGTGCCAACCCTTGCGGCCACCCCGTTGACTGTCGCCTCCCCGGTGAGAGAGCTGATGCCCTGCGCGGTGGGAATATCGCCTTTCGCCAGGGCTTCCTGGATCAGGCCGGCAACGCCAGCAGGGCCGAACCAGCCCAGCGCAGCGGCTTTTTGCAGCCATGCGCGGCGCCGGGAAAGGTGAGATTTGGAGTGAAGGGAATCGGGTGAGGCCATGAGGGTCTCCGAAAGTCGGTTCTTATGGTACTGCCGGGACGGGATTTTGGATGCAAAAACCGGATGCAGGCCCGAAGATTCAGGTTTTGTAAAACACCAGGTCCCATACGTCGTGACCCTTGGCCAAACCCTTACGCTCAAAACTGGTTTGGGGCCGGTAAGCCGGGCGCGGGGCGTAGTCTGCGGCGGTATTGACCAGCAAAGTCTCGGCGCTCAGCACGGCCAGCATTTGCTCGGCGTACTCCTGCCAGTCGGTGGCAAGGTGCAGGTAGCCGCCCGGCTGTATGCGCAAGGCCAGCTCATGCACAAACGCCGGCTGGATCAGGCGGCGCTTGTGATGGCGCTTTTTGGGCCAGGGGTCGGGGAAGAAAACATGCACGCCCGCCAGCGAAGCCGGCGCGATCTGCTGCGCCAGCACTTCCACCGCATCGTGCTGGATGATGCGCACATTGCTTAAGTCGCGCTCGCCGATTTGCTTCAGGAGGCTGCCCACACCCGGGGTATGCACTTCGACGCCGATGAAATCGTGTTCCTTGCGCGCTTCCGCAATGAGGGCGGTGGACTCACCCATGCCGAAGCCGATTTCCAGGATAGTCGGCGCCGTACGGGAAAACACGGCTGAATAGTCGAGCGGGCCCTCCGCCGAATACGGCAGCAGGAACTGCGGCCCCAGCGTGGCGACCGCCCGCGTCTGCGCCGGCGATTGGCGGCCTTGCCGCAGCACAAAGCTGCGTATGGGGCGGTGGTGCTCGTTGGCGGCATTGGCCGGCGTGGTTGGAGTAGCGGGATCTTTCTCATTCATATGGCGATTATACGAGGGGTACTGCCCCACCCTAGTACAATGATGCCCTCATGAAAAAAATGATCCTGAAAGCCGGCCGCGAAAAATCCCTGCTGCGCCGCCACCCCTGGGTGTTTTCCGGCGCGGTGAAATCCGCCGGCGGCGCCGTATCGGGAGACGTGGTTGAAGTCTCCGCCGAAGATGGCCGCTTTCTGGCCTGGGCCACCTACAGCGAGCGCTCGCAGATCGTGGCACGCGCGATCTCGTTCATACAATCCGATGTAATCGACGACGCCTTTTTTGCAAAGCGCATCGGCGATGCGGTACAGCGCCGCAAATCCCTGATGAGCACCACCGATTCCTGCCGCCTGGTGCACGCCGAGTCCGATTATCTGCCCGGCGTCATCGCTGACCGCTACGGTGATGTGGTGGTGATGCAGTTGCTGACGGCCGGCATGGAGCCGCGCCGTGATTTTCTGGCGCAAACCCTGCTCGAGACGACCGGCGCCAAGACAGTTTACGAGCGCTCCGATGCCGACGTGCGTGCGCTCGAGGGGCTGGAGGTTCGCAACGGCCTGATCCTCGGTGAGCCGCTATCCGGTGAGGTGATGATCAACGAAGCCGGCTTGCGTTACGCCGTGGACATCGCCGAAGGCCACAAGACCGGCTTTTACCTGGACCAGCGCGACAGCCGTGCACTCACCCGCGCTATCGCCGAGGGCAAGGATGTACTGAATTGTTTTTGCTATACCGGCGGTATGAGCATCGCAGCACTGGTCGGCGGCGCGACCTCGGTGTTGTCGGTCGATAGCTCCGGCCCGGCGCTGGAAACGGCGCAGCGTAACGTTGCTGCCAATCAGGTTGACTCCGCGCGCGCCGAGTGGTGGGAGGCCGATGTGTTCACCGCTTTGCGCAAACTGCGCGATATGGGACGGCAGTTTGACCTCATCATTCTCGACCCACCCAAGTTCGCCCCCACCGCGCACCACGCCGAAAAGGCCGCCCGCGCCTACAAGGACATCAATCTGCTGGGCTGCAAGCTGCTGCGCGCCGGCGGCCAATTGATGACCTTTTCCTGCTCGGGTGGGGTGTCCACCGAGTTATTCCAGAAAATCGTCGCCGGTGCCGCGCTGGACGCCGGCATAGACGCACAAATCCTGCGACGCCTGCAGGGACCGGAAGACCATCCGGTTTCCATGCACTTCCCCGAGGGCGACTATCTGAAGGGCCTGCTGCTGCGCAGAGCCTGATCCGCCTCTGAAAAGCCCTGCCTCCGGGAACTTTTTGTAAGCAGATTTCTCTATGGGGATCATGCGGTTGCGGTGGTAACTTAAAGGGTGTAGAAAGTACTTGTAGCCGCCAATTCGGCTACCGGTTCTATAGCTGTTGGGGCAGCCGGCCAGCCGGCGTCCCTGCAGGGACAAGACAAACATGAAATCCAGACTCGCCGCCGTTGTTGTCACATCTGCCGCCGCGCTTGCCTGCGCCCTCCCGGGTGCGGCATCGGCGCAGTATTTCGGCGGGCTGGTGCTGACCCCGCGCGACAGTGTGTACGAGAACGAAACCCTGATTCCCCTGGCGGGAATCTATATGCCGGCCTATCTGTTCGACGGCCGCCGTCATTACGGCTTGCGCTTGGACGTGCGCAGCGCACCGGTGTTCGCCGCGGCCAGCCGCAACTGGTCGGATTTGTTTTCCGGAAGCGGCCCGCGCTCACAGGCGGTGGACCTGGGATTGTCAGGTGCGCTGCCCCTGTCCGATCGCTTCTCTCTGCTTGGGCGCCTGGGCATGGTGCGCATGAAGCCCGACGCGACCCCGATGGCGGGATTCCTGACTCCGTACGGCTACAAGAGCAATCGCATGAGCCTGGGGGTGCAGTACGACCTCTCGCGCAGCCTGGGCCTGCGCTTTGAAGTGGCGCGCCAGCGCTATTTGCAGGGCACCGGGTTCGACGGCGAAACCGATCACAATTTCAGTTTCGGCCTGTCTTTCAAGTTTTGATCAGGTAATTTTGCCTTCGCTGGGTGAACTGGCACTGGCCTGATAGACCTTCTTCGGCATGCGCCCGGCAAGATAAGCCTCCCGCCCGGCTTCCACCGCCTTTTTCATGGCGCCTGCCATCAGCACCGGGTTTTTGGCCTTGGCAATGGCGGTATTCATCAACACCGCATCGCAGCCCATTTCCATGGCGACCGCCGCGTCCGAGCCGGTGCCGATGCCGGCGTCCACCAGCACCGGGACCTTCACCCGGTCCAGAATGATTTCCAGGTTCCAGGGATTGAGTATGCCCATGCCGGAGCCGATCAGGGACGCGAGCGGCATGACGGCAACACAACCGATATCTTCCAGCATCCTGGACTGCACCGGATCGTCGGAGCAATACACCATTACCTGAAAACCGTCGGCCACCAGTTCACGCGCGGCGGCCAGGGTCTCGGGCATGTTTGGAAACAGGGTTGCGTCATCGGACAGTACTTCCAGTTTCACCAGCGCGTGCCCGTCCAGTAACTCGCGCGCCAGGCGCAGGGTGCGCACCGCTTCCGCGGCGTTATAGCAACCGGCGGTATTGGGCAGGATGGTGAATTGCTCGGGCGGCAGATATTCCAGCAGGCTGGGCTCGCCGGCATTCTGGCCGATATTGACGCGGCGTATCGCCACTGTGATGATCTGGGCGCCGCTGGCGTCGATGGCGGCGCGCGTCTCGGCGAAGTCGCGGTACTTGCCGGTGCCCACCAGCAGGCGCGAAGAATAATTTTTGCCGGCGATGACCAGCGCGTCGTTGGGTCCTGAAGCTGCCATCAACCGCCTCCTACCGCGATGACGATTTCCACCTTGTCGCAGTCGTTCAACGCGACCGTGTCGAGCCGGCTCTTGGGTACGATTTCGCCGTTGCGTTCCACCGCATAACGCTTGCCGGCCAGGGGCATGGAGGCAATCAATTGCGCGACGTTGGTGCCTGCCGGCACCTGCCGGGCCTGGCCGTTGAGTTGAATGGTCAGCATAGGAGGAGAGAAAAATCGCGCCTGATCGGGAAAAGCGAAAAAAGTGTAGCACGCGCCGCATGACCGTCGATTGACGCACGCCAAGCAGGCCCTAAAGACCACCTACCTCATAAGGGAATTACGCTGCGGAAACTACATCTGCTTGAACAAGTGCGCGAAGGCGCGGCTGACGGGCAGCTCTACTTTGCTGTCTTTCATCCTGATCAGGGTATGGCCCATCACATTGCGCGTGGTGGCGGCGATGCGGTGCACATTGACGATAGTCGAACGGTGCACCTGCCAGAAGTCGTCCGGGTTTAGCTGTGCCATCAATTCGGCCAGCGGCGTGCGGATCAGCGATTCGCCTTCAGCCGTATAGACGCTCACATATTTGTCCTGCGCCTGAAAATAAAACACCTCATCGACAGCGATCTGGCGCGTCACCTCGCCCACCGAGGCGCGAATCCAGCGCAAATGGCTGGCCGCTTGGCGTGGCAGCGTGGCGGCGATCTTGCCCAGCAGGGCCTTCACGTCGCCCGGCGCTTCGTCATCGGCCAGTTTTTTCTTGAGCCGCTCGATGGCACGCTGCAGGCGGTCGTCGGTAACCGGCTTCAATAAATAATCGGCGGCATCGCGGTCGAAGGCCTCTACGGCGTACTGGTCGTAGGCGGTGACGAACACGACGTGGGTGCCGGGGTCGAGGCGCGAAGCCACTTCCAGGCCGGTGAGTCCCGGCATGCGGATATCCAGAAACACTATCTGCGGGCTGTTATCGTCTATCAGCTGCAAGGCCTCGGCGCCGTTCTTGGCGATACCGGCGATTTCAAGTTCCGGCCACAGAGTGCTCAGACGCTCGTGCAAGTAATTGGCGAGATGGAGTTCATCGTCGGCGATGATTGCGGTCAGTTTCATGGGGTCTAATTATTTTTTGTTATTCAATAAGGGCAAAAACAAGGTGACGCGGGTTCCCCGGCGAGCGCCTTGCACGGTATTGTCTTCGATCATCAGGCGTGCGGCCTCACCGAATAGTTTTGCCAGGCGTTCGCGTACGTTTTGCAGGCCTACGCCGCCCGAGGTGGTATTGCCGAAACCGATGCCGGTATCGGCGATGGTGATCACCAGTGTTTCGTCCTCGCGTCTCGCGCCGAGCGCTATCTCACCGCCGTCGATATAAGGTTCCAGGCCGTGTTTGATGGCGTTTTCCACCAGGGGCTGCAAGAGCATTTGTGGGATCGGCATGCCGGACAATTCGGCAGGGAGATCAAAAGCGACTTGCAAGCGCTCGCCCATGCGGATTTGCAGCACCGCCAGGAAATTCTTCATCAGGGCGAATTCCTGGCCCAAGGTGGTTTGCTCTTCGCGCGTGGCGGCCAGCGTGGCGCGCAGATACGCGATAAATTCCTCCAGCATGCGCTTGGCGAGATCGGGCTCCTTGTGGATGAGGCCGGTGACGTTAGCGAGTGTGTTGAACAAAAAATGTGGTTCGATTTGCGCCTGCAGGGCGCGCAGATTGGCCTGCACGGCCGCGCGCTCGGCAGCCTCCAGGCGCTCGCGCTCCTGCGCCAGTTCGGCTTTCAGGGTGAGGCCGGCGATGGTGGTGCGAAAGGCGAAACCGATCAGCAGAGAAATGACGAAAGAAATAGCGAGGACGCTGACCAGTGCCTGCGCGGTAAAGAGCCACTTGCGCAGGTCTTCGTAACCCGGCAGTACCGATACCAGCAGGAAACCGCCGATGGTGATGAGGCAGCCCATCAAAGTATAGACGGCGATCACATACCAGAACTGCTTGCCGTGCACGCGCCGCAGCAGCGGCCCCAGCAGATGCATGACGATATGCCAGGTAAAGCCGATAGCGAGCGAGATGGCGATGTTGTTCAGGATCAGGCTGCCGAATTCACCCCAGCTCCTGAGGTGCATGGACGGCAGCCCGACGATGATGAAACCGCTGGCGATCATGAAGCTGAAGACCACCGTATAGATGGTGTCGCGCAGGCGCGAGCGCGGCCAGCGCCGGAAAAACGGGATCAGCTCCAGCGGGTGCATGCGCTCCGCTTCCTCCTTGGGCGACTGCGTATCGGCGCAGTCCTCAGCCCAGATATCGCGCGGTTTATCCGCCACGGCGCGCCGCCATCAGTTCACGGACCTTCTTTTCTTCCCATTGCGGGCCGAGCAACTCGTCTGAAACAAAAACGGAAATCCCGTGTGCCAGCAGGCCGAAGCCCCAGCCTATGGCCAGGCCCTGCGCCCACCATTGGTGCGGGGAGACAAGGAGATTCATGATGACGAAAAAGCCGTTCACCGCCAGGTAGCTGGCCAGATGATTGTAAAAACCGCGCAAGGCTTTGACGTGCTTGCGGGCTGCCAGGTATTCCGGATCGTCTCTTTGAATGATTTGTGCGTCCATGGCGTCCTCCTTGTTTAGGTGGGCCCAGTATAGGCGGGGGCCTGGGCGGGCGGCGGGGCTTGCGACCAGCCGGCCCGGCGGCGGCGCGAACGGCAGGCGGGCGGCGTGAACGGAAACCGCCTTTATTGTAGCGGGCGTATGATGGCCTATAACCACGATAACCATACAGGGAGAAAACCATGGTCCTATGCCCCATTGCCGTCGTCTCCGGCTGCGCCAAGTGCCCGATTTACAAGGCTTGTCCGCTAAAAGGCGTGATCGGCGATTACAAGCCGCCCGAGTCCGCCAAGGCCGGAGACAAGGCTGAGAAGAAAAAATAACCCGCCCGAAGGCGGGTAAAAGCGGCCGGTCGCCTGCCGGCCACCCAAGGAATGGGTCTGGTCCCGCGCGGGACCGCCGGCTGCGTTTACCGGGTCACGATGTCGCGGTGCATGGGCGCCAGCACCGCCAGCAATTTGTTCTGCGCGCGGAACGGCACCTGGTTCTTGTCCATGGCGAATTGCAGCTGCTCGACCAGGGCATTGAAGTTCTCGCGCTTGATGCCCAGCTCGGCATGCATAGGCTTCATCTTGGCGCCCTTGTATTCGCAGGGGCCGCCGAGGATGTAGCAGAACTGATCGACCAACTGCTCCTTGACGCGCTTTTGATCGGCCTTTTCAAAAAAGGGCCGGGTGCGCTCGTCGGCCAGCAGGTTCACCATGAAGTCATCCATGATCTTGACGAGGCCGGCTTTTTCGCCGAATTCCTTGAATAGTTCCGGCTGGTCGCTAATGCGCACACCTTCCTGCGCCTGCGCATTGGAGGTCAGCAGCGCCCCGGCGAGCGCGATGCCGCAGGCCGCCAGCAAAAAACCGAGTTTGCGTAACATGGGAAATCCTTTCTAGAAACCGACTTGCAGGGACAGGTAGGTCGCCCGCTGCCGGTCTTTGATGACGATATTGCCCAGGTCCACATAGGCCAGGGTGAGGGAGACGTTTTTCATCGGCGCGTAGGCCACAAAAACGTCGTACCAGTTGTCTTCCTTGAAGGCGAAGTTGTTGGGCTTTTGCCGGAATTCCACGCCCAGGGCGAGGTCCTTGCGCAGCAGCAGGGCCGCCGAGGCCTCGGCCATGGGCTGGTATTTATCCTTGTTTGCCGTGCCGAAGCCAAGAATGCCGGTTTGATTGGCCTTGGTGAAGCGAACGGTGCCGTTCAACAGGATGCTTTGCGCGAGGAACAACTTGGTAGCAGAAACGTAGTAGTCCGTGCCCTTGTCGTGCTTGATGCCGAGGGCCGTCAGCAACGTACCGCGATCATTTTCCTTTTCCTGGAAGCCGATGGCGATTTGCGGCAGCGCCGAATCCTGGTCCAGCACCGCCTCGCCGAGCACCTTTACCTTGGCGCCGAATATTTTTTGCGTGAAGGTAAAGCCCCGCCCCAGGCCCAGCGCAGTGCCGACATCGCGGGTATCGAATTTTTGTTCGGCGTAGGAAAGCTCTACGCGGTCGAACAGGCCCACCAGCGCACCGCTGCTGCGCAAGGTGTAGTCGGTCGCGCGCGCCTGGGTGTAAAAGACGTTGCCACCCGCCTGGCCTTCGGTGCCGTAACCGCCGATCACCGCCCAGGGGGTTAAGCCGCCGCCGGCCGAGCCTTCTATATTGGTCACACCGCCGGTCAGGAGCAGCTTGCTGGAAGTGCTGAACCCTTCAGCCTTTGCTCCCAGCGGGCACAGCAGCGCCCCTGCCAAGCCTACGCCAGCAGCTATCTCCGCTGCACCGGGTATTTTTAATAGCCAATACATTTCTCCACCTCGATTGCCATACCGGAAAGGCCAGTGCCCGTCCCATACCGGCTTTACGGGCGGAGAAGACAATCGGATTCAAATTGAATCGGCAATAACGAATGACGCGGGGATACTCGCAGGTCGGGGCCGGTAGCGTTAAAATAGAGGCGGCGGCACCCTGCGATTTTTGCAATGCCGCCTGTGACAAGTATGCGGGCGTCGTATAACGGCATTACCTTAGCTTCCCAACAAGTCACCACAGGTCAGATTGACCTGTGTGTACCCGCCGGGCTACTTCTAAGCCCGCCTAGGCCGTCCAGCGGCCTCCTAA